>Ga0208829_100002_pt1 | contig 129707 bp, 112 predicted proteins | sample LakMenEpi19Jul08_FD_150714 | JGI IMG/M metagenome (GOLD analysis project Ga0208829, IMG submission 150714) | Freshwater microbial communities from Lake Mendota, WI - 19JUL2008 deep hole epilimnion (SPAdes) | ecosystem: Environmental > Aquatic > Freshwater > Lake > Epilimnion/Euphotic zone ... | reverse complement strand
TTCCCAAAATGTAGAATTATAACATACCATAAAAGCTTTATTTAATCGCAAAGCCTTGTAAATACGTTCTAATAAACGGGGACGTTCTAATATTTTTTGACTCAAAGGTTTTAAGGAAGCATCATAGGTAGAAAGTAATAATAAACGATGACGAGCATGAGAAAAAGGAATCCCCGGAAGTAATTGTAGATAATAATCAATAATACTGGGATGAAGTGGCATTGATGTCACATAAATTAACCTAGTGCGGGGATTTCGTAACCGCATTAACGAGAAAAGTAATCTTTCTTCATAATGCTCACAGCCTTCTACCTTAAGTAATTCCCGTTGATCTATACTTAAAGAAGGAATAATTAAAATATCTGCTTCGCTATTATCAAATAACTCGCTAGTTTTCCAGCGATCGCTTAAAGTTAATTGTAACTGACGAAATTTATCAATTTCCTGGAAATCATCAATATTTACTGTAACCATATCCTCCTCCTGATATTTCTATACTACTTTCTTATTTAAAATATACCCTAAGAGAGAGTGCAGATAAAGATTGTGAATGTGTCGTTTTGTTAAATATAAAAATCTCCATCTCTTCCTTCTCCACCTCTGTGACCTCTGTGCCTCTGTGGTTAGTTAAAAAAATTAAAATTCACCACACAAACAAATGCCATATTAATTAATAAAAATTTCAAACTCAAGAGAGATAAATAAATATTTAATAGCCCATAAAATCGAAGAATTTGGGAATAAAATAATAAAAAAGGGAACTATGATAGATCCACAACCATTATATGATACAGAACTAGTAGATTGTGCCAGAGCAAATGCCAACCAGGGAATAGAAACCGCAGCTTATCAGTGTGGTTATGGGAATGATATTAATACATTTACCCAAGAATTACGCCAAGCTTGTGAAAAAATGAATTTACAAGTTAAAGAACTGAAAGAACTGATTACCGATCAGGATATAATCTTAAAATCCGGTACTGGACAAATTATTGCCCCAGAGACAGAATCAGAACTTTGATTTTCTCCAATGTCAGCGAATTTTTAACCATAGAAATTGTACTTTATCAACTTTTTGGCAAAAAAATATAATTCAAAGCTTTATAACTGCGTGTAGTGTCATCACAACATAGCGCCGTTTATGCCTAAGATAAATAAACATATTTATTGATTTTATCCTCAAAAATGGTAGAATGTATAGAAAAACAGACTTGTTCTAGTACACAACGGCTGCCGTCAATCAACCATTAAAAATTTGACAAAAGCTTGTGTAATCTGCTTTTTTAATTTTTAATTTTTAATTTTTAATTCCGCAGTGCGGTACTAGCTTCCGTCTCAATAGCAAAGGTTTAGAGATGTTCAATTCATCAGAAACTCCTATCATTGCAGCCATTGTACTGATAGCGTCCGGCATTTTAGGCTGGGGCTTTTATCGCGCCAGACCTTTTGGTAAACTAGGTATATTAGCCTGGTTACAGTCCGTCGTCTTAATGACTCCCTGGCTGTTGTTCTTTGGATTATTTGCCGCTGGGATTTATATCAATATCGTTGGTATCTTGTTCCTAGTGGTAACTTCCGCTGGATTGTATATTTTCCTCGGCAGAAAATTACGGGAAGCGGGACAAGATGCTATTCTCAAGCAACGGGCAACAGATAGACTCGCGGCCCAAAGTGCAAGCGAAGGTGATAAAGACAGTTCAGTAGCAACAGAACAGCAATTAGCGCCAACGCCCATACCTGAAGCCGATTTAAGCCTAATTAGAGGTATTTTTGGGATTGATACATTTTTTGCCACAGAAACTATTCCCTACCAAGAAGGAGTAGTTTTTAAAGGTAATTTACGCGGAGAACCGGAAGCCGTTCACAACCGACTCACGAAAACCTTACAAGAACGGTTAGATGATAAATATCGGCTGTTTTTGGTAGAAAATACCGACGGTAAACCGGTAATGATTGTTCTCCCTAGCCGCACTGACCCCCAGCGGACTCAATTAGGACAAAAAGCTTTTGCTGTGATTTTGTTGATAGCAACCATTGCTACCAGCTTAGAAGTGGGGGGTATATTACAAAACTTTGATCTACTCAGTAATCCCGAACGTTTTGTAGAAGCCTTACCTATTGCTTTGGGTTTATTTGTGGTTCTCATAGCTCATGAAATCGGACATTGGTTGTTAGCACGTCGTCACCAAGTGCGGTTAAGTTGGCCGTTCTTTTTACCAGCGGTGCAAGTTGGCTCTTTTGGGGCAATTACTAGGTTTGAGTCCCTTGTCCCTAGCCGTAAAGCCTTATTTGATATTGCTTTGGCTGGACCTGCTTTCGGTGGGATTACTTCCTTATTATTACTGGTAATAGGGTTGCTACTTTCCCACCCAGGAAGTTTATTTCAATTACCGAATCAGTTTTTCCAAGGTTCAATTTTAGTCGGTAGTTTAGCGCGGGTTGTCCTGGGTTCGGCTTTGCATTCCCCTGTAGTCAATATTCATCCTTTGGTGATTATTGGTTGGTTAGGATTAGTCATTACTGCTTTGAATTTAATGCCCGCTGGACAATTGGACGGCGGGAGAATTGTACAAGCGATTTATGGACGCAAAACCGCAGGTAGAACCACTTTTGCGACGATAGTTTTACTGGGTATTGTATCATTAGGTAATCCTCTGGCTATGTATTGGGCAATTGTGATTCTGTTTTTACAACGGGATTTAGAACGGCCTAGTCTCAATGAAATTACTGAACCAGATGATGCTAGAGCGGCTTTATGTCTTTTGGCTCTGTTTTTAATGATTGCTACTCTTTTACCTTTAACTCCTGCTTTAGCTGGGCGTTTAGGTATCGGTAGTTAGGAATAGAAGAATTATCTCGTTCCCATACTCTGTGTGGGAACGAATTATTGATAGAAGCAATTGCTATGCTAGGAGGTTTACCTGAACTTCCCACTTGTAGTAGTTTAGAGCCTTTAATGCCAGAAGATGGTATAGATGTAGATCAGGATGATGAAGTAAACCTCAATCCTACTACAATCAAAAGACCTAAATTTTAATCAAAATTCTCAGCAGATATGCCCAAGAAAATTAGAGAATTGAAAAGTTTATTATTACAAGCTGGGTTTGCTTATAAACCTGCCAAGGGAAGTCATAGCAAATGGATACATCCAAAATTATCACAAGCTATTATTATTGCAGGTAAAGACAGCAGTGATGCTAAACTCTATTTAGAAAAGCAGGTAACGGAAGCACTGGAAGAACTAAAGAAGATCGAAGCAGACGAACAGGAGAAACCAAAAGAATGAAATATACAATAATTATTCAATGGTCTGAAGAAGATAAATGTTATGTAGTTTTATTGCCTGATTTTACTAATGTAATGCAGCCTTGTACTCATGGGGAAACTTACGAAGAAGCTTTAAAAAATGGTCAGGAAGTATTAGAAATGCTAATTGAGTCATGTTTGGCAGATGGTGAATCTCTTCCCGAACCGCAAGTTTTAGGAAACTTTTTGAAAGTGGCGTAATTTGTAAATTGATGTAGGTTGGGTTGAATAAAATGAAACCCAACATTGATTAATTACAGCTTCAATAAGTAACAGTTCCTAAACAATCTTTGATAAATTCAATAATGATCTTAAAATCAACAAAATCATCAGCCTGTTTTCTTTGTTCACATATCCATTTACAAAAGTCCATTTTTTGAAATTCTTGAATTTGGTTTTCTTCTCCATAATCACCATATTTAGTTTTTGGTAAATAAAATTCTTCTGTAAATAAATGATCAGGAAATAGATTTTCAATTCCTTTTTTGACTTTTCGATTCTTTTGTTGAGGGATTTTTCTGATTTTCAATAATTCATGATCTTCATTAGATTTATCAGTATCACAGTCATAAATTAGTAATACTTTTCTAGTTAAGAATTTAGGGTTGGAAATCAGAACATCTCTAGTATTTTTTAAACCACCATCACCAGTATTTATACTTTTTCCTTTACCTATAGAAATTCCTACCCATTCAATATCAACTTGTGCTAAAATTTCCTTTTCTCCTAGCAATTCTAAAGCCGTTTTAATATAAATTGGGTCAGTTTCTCCTTCTGTTAAAACTAGAGGTTTAATACCTTTTTCAACAGTAGCTTGGACTTCATCTTTCACAGCATTGATTTTTTTACAATAGTCATAAAACATTCTTTGACCATGAACAGACATCAGATAACTACAGTAATCCTCCCAAACTTGTACTGACCAATGATCTAGTGTTTCTCGAAGATATTTATAATTAGGATTTTCTTTTCCATAACGATCAATTAAAAAATGTTCAGGATAACTAACTTCTGCAATAGCGGGTATATTATGACGTGCCATTATTTTTAATAAATAAATTCCCTCAGCTTCCGACATTCTGAGGTGTTGAATAACATAAGATAAATGAGCAGGATTAGAAGAATCTGCAACAACAAGAATACAAAATCCTAAGTAGTCAAAATAACCTTCTTCAAAGACATCAATAATATCTTGCGCTGAATCAATATTAATCCACCAATCAGGAATGTCTTCACTATCAAAATCAAACCCATAACCACACATCACCCAAAAACTACCAACAATATTTTGAGGGAATTCTTCAATTAATGATTTTGCTCTTTCACAACCAGTAATACCAATGTCAGGTAAATGCACTGTCATATTCAAAAATCCTAGTAAAAATAAAAATGTTATCTTATTCCATTAAACAACAAAATCAAATAAATAATGCGCCATTTCCAACTTAGAACAAGCTGGAATTTCTACCTCTCTCCCTGACTTATCTAAAAACACCGCTTGATTATTATCACTCCCAAAACCACTATCAACTTTATCAATAGGATTGGCTACAATTGCATCTAATTTCTTTCTTTGCAATTTTTCCCGCGCAGGAGTAATAATATCCCCAGTTTGTGCAGCAAAACCAATTAAATATTGATGGGGTTGTTTGCGATTTCCCAGTTCAGCGACAATATCCGGTACTGCTGCTAGAGGAAGATTTTCAGGAAGCGATCGCTTGGGCAATTTTTCGCTACTATAATCTCTAGGCTTGACATCCGCCACCGCCGCTGACATAATAATTATATCCGCACTGGGTAAATGCTTTAACATAACTCCCTGCATCTCCTCCGCCGTAATAACGGGAATAGCTTCCACTCCCAAAGGTACATCCCAACTTCCCGGACAATGTACCAATATCGCCTTTGCACCTCTGTGTAGTGCAGCCTGTGCCAATGCTAAACCCATTTTACCAGTGGAAGGATTGCCAATAAATCGCACCGGGTCTAAATATTCTCGCGTTCCCCCAGCACTAATTAAAACCTCTTTCCCCACTAAATCTCTCTTGCCTTGGGTGTATAATAAAGATTGAATATAAATAAATATTTCCGCCGCTTCTGCCATTCTACCAGCACCAATGCGATCGCAAGCCAACAACCCAGAACCAGTTTCCATACCATAAAATCTGCTATCTGTCAATAGCTGCTGCCAATTTCTTTGTACTGCTACCTGTTCCCACATATCTGTATTCATCGCTGGTGCTAACAACACGGGACAAGTAGAAGCGAGAACAGTATTTGTTAATAAGTTATCTGCCATACCATAAGCTAACTTAGCCAAAGTATTAGCAGTTAAAGGCGCAATTACAATTAAATCAGCCCATTCACCCAATTCGATATGTAATGGACGAGAATAAATTGGTTGCCAAAAATTCTCATCTGTATAAGCTTGATAACGGGATAAAGTAGATAAAGTTAAAGGAGTAATAAATTTTTGGGCAGATTTAGTGAGAATAATTCGCAATTCCACCCCAGATTTAAATAGTGTAGAAACCAATTCACAAACTTTATAGGCGGCGATACCACCGCCCACAGCAATGAGGACTTTTTTTGATTGGGTATTTATAGATGATTGCATTATCTCTTTATTTTAATTAGTATTTTAGGAGGAACTTGATCTTCAGGAATTATAAATCCATGATAGGTTGGATAACCTTGTTCATCAAAGGTATTATCTGAACGAAATATATAATAATTATCTGTTTTTTTATTGAATCCATAACGTTTTGAACTATTTCCATTGCTATCTTTTATAGAAGTGTCTTCAACAGAACTATTTAAAACTTTTTGAGCTTCTTTCTCATCTCTTAAATCCATAGGACTAGCATCTTCCCAAGGATGTTCCGGATGATGTTTAGAATGAAATTTATAACGAGAACATATTTTTTTAGCGTGTTTTATTTTAGTTAAATTTTTTATGCTTCTATTTTCTAGAGAACTTGTATATTCTTGAAATTCAACTTCAATATTTTCTTGAAGAAAATCAGGATTATTTTGTAAACTAATTAATATTCCTTGAAGTTTAGTAGCACCAGTCAATGAAGTTGATGAAACACATTTTTTTTGATAAAAACATTGACAATCATCTATTAAATTTTGTAAATCTATAAAAGGACCTTTACTTAAAAGTCTCAGTAAAATCATTGCTATTTTTTGCTGCTCAGATTTTCCGGATTTAATTGTGGTTAAAATCCATTCATGTACTGTTAAATTTGCAGATAATTTTTGAGAAGCAAAACTACTATGAGTTTGGATAGGATCACCATTTTGAAGAACACTGATTTCTTGAATAATGTCTAAAATATTTTTCATTAATTCATCTGCTTCGTATTTATTTATAGCTTGTCCAATAAAAGAAAGCTCATTAATTAAAAAGTGCATTGATGGTAGAACCTCGTTTATAGTAAATCCATTAAATCTTTTTCAGCTTGATCAAAAAAGCCATCAGGCCATCTATCAATTCCCCCGCTTTGATAAATTCGAGGAGTAATAATTTCTGTGGTTGGTTGTCCTTTTTTTAAATATCTTTCAAAGTAGTTAATTTGTACTTTATCAGCCTCAAGTTTTTTATATTTTACTGCTTTCCGAATACCATTGAGAACATGATCGCTATGAGTTTCTAAGATTATTTGAATACCACAACTTGCTGCTAATGCAATTAATTCTCCCATTTTAGATTGTCCTCTAGGATGAAGATGAGCTTCTGGATTTTCTAACAAAATCAATGTATCTGAAGCAGCAGACAATATAGCCACAATAATCGGTAGAATGTAGATAATTCCGAAACCTACATTAGTTAGACGATAAGAATTATTGTCTTCATAGGAACATTGTAAATTTACTAAATCCATTGCTGAATGTAATCCTATATCAATTCTTGTTCCAGGACTAATTTCTCCTAACCAGGCTTCAACTTGACTTTTTAAACTATCAGACTGTGCTGATGGATGTGATAGTTGATGATGTGGAATTTTTGCATATTCATTTATAGATAAGAAATGAGCAGTAAATTCTCCTTGACTTCCAATCTGTTGATGTTGTCTGACTTGAAAATCAGACATTTGGAAATAATTTCTAGGTGCTACTCTTTCTGCTTTTAAGTAATGGAATTTATCTGTAAACAGACTTGAATTATCAATTTCTGCATCAATTGCTAGATCGATTTCTAGCCACATTGGTGTAGATAGTCGCATTATATCTGATTGACGATCACAATCAAAAATCCAAGTACCTTTAATATCATTATTCATGCCAATTTCAAAAGTTATTACATCCTCTTTAGCTCTCTTGAAAAGTGCATCTTTTCCAGTACCTATAGATACTAAATCACCGTTTAATACTAAACCTACCCTATCTAATAAATCATCCCGCAAACAAGATTGACGTAATAGTAATAGAGATTGCAACACAGACGATTTACCAGTGCTATTTAAGCCAGTCAGTAGAGTTAATGGCTTTAAAGAAAACGATTGATTTTCAAATGGTTTAAAATTTTTTAAAGTTAAAGAACTTAACATGATAAAACCTCTTGAATTATTTGATTAATTTGTTCAAACCGATATTTAACTTTACTAGATGCTTGAGATACCGATTTTAGAAAATCAGCATCATCTTTCATCTTTTGTCTAAATTTTCCTTTTAATATTTCCTTATTTGTGATTAATAGTTCAATTTGTTGTAGATTTAATTGACTTAAAATAACAGACCATGCTGCAAAAAGAGCTTTACTAACAGGAGAATTTGAGGATTTACGAAAAGCATTATTCCCGAAAATATCGTAAGCTGCTTTCATTGCTATAATAAACTTATTCTCTATTTCTTGGATTAAATCATTTTCTAGTTTATTTAATTTTTTCATTGTTTCATTTAAAAAATAAGTGTTACCTTTATTTTGGGGATAGTCTTGATAGTTTGTTAAAGTAAAAGCAATAAAATCAAGTATCAATTCATGATCTTCGAGACGTTCATTTCTCTTTTTAGTTAAATTTATTACTCTTTTAAATTCTGGTAAACTAGCTAATTTCTTGAGAATTTGTATTGGTTTACCTGGATTCATTGCTTGGCGTAGTTCCTGGTTATTAAGAGGTAATCCACCAGTATTAATTCTTTGAAAAATATTATATTTTACTTCATCAGGAGTTCCCGGTTCAATTAAACATACTGTTAACTCTGTTTCCTCTATTCTTCTTTGATAAGCACGAGGTAAATCATTATATTTCTTATTGTTTAAATCTGTAAGAAATTGCAATTCAGTTAATGTAAATTCTTGATCAATAATAAATTTTTTAAATGTATTAATTCTTTGTAAACCATCTATTACTGACCACTTGTCATCATTAGTAGCATCTATATAAAATGGTGGAATAGGAATCCGAATTAAAAGAGATTCAATTAAGCGACTTTTAGCTTTAATAGTCCAAATATCAGATTTTCGGTAAAATTCAGTATCTAAATCAATTTCATCATGCTCAATTCTTCTTAGTAGTACATCCATTGTCATTAGTCTAGTTTTTATCCTAATCTTTGTTGGATCAAATGGTTCTAAATTTTCATCATCATCTTCTTGTTCAAAATTAAAATCATCATCTAAATCATCTTCTTGATCTAGTAATTCCATCTGTTGATTACTGAGTTTATTTGTTTCCATTATGACAAATACTCCTAAAGATTTACTTAGGCAGGATTAGATATCATTAGATGATAATGCCAAACAAATCATCTGGGCGTTGATTGAATAGAATTTTCAACGACTTATGAACACTAATCTCACTGAGTAGTAAAAGTTTTATTAACGTGGCTATTGAAGCAAAACGCATCTAAATTAAATTATGAGAGCAAAATCAGGATTTAGTATGGCTAAACCCTGAGCGACTCATGAATTTTTCCCTACAATCTTTAGGCTTCGTCGTAAGCTTCTAAATCTAAGAGGTGAATATAGGCTTCAACTAACTCTGGACGCTGAAAAGCAATTGCCCGCAGTAGATGCCAATCATTTAAACCCTCAAAAGCATTACTATAATTATCTAATTCCAGACGTGTAGCCAAATCCTGTACCTCTGTCGCTGTCATAGCAGAAATTTCTGTTTTGGAAATGCTTAGAGTTTTCATAATGCTTGCCCCTCCCTTTTGCAGCGCTTACATTCAGCTGAGGGTGGAGTTGATTCCACCTTTACTATCTTACTCATTAACGAGCATTAAATTTGTAAAAATTCTTGTGAATTTCACCGGAATTTGAAAAATTTTTGTAACTAAAGTTAACCAATTGTGTTGACAACAAAAGTTCGTAGCACTTTCAACATTTGTAAATTAATTTCATGACCCATTTCAAATTCATGGTACTCCACTGCCACTCCTAGACCTTGTGCAACGTCCCTCGACTTAATTGCCGCTTGTAAAGGAACAACCTCATCCAGTGTCCCGTGTATAATCAATGTAGGCGGAAAATTGCCTTTATTTAGCGTTGCCACACTAGGATGTAAATAACCACTCATGACTACCAAACCAGCCAAGGGTAAACTTAATCCTACATCTAAAGTCATTGCCCCACCTTGAGAAAATCCACTCAAAATAGTCCGCGACAAGGGCACGCCCGTATTAGCTTCTAAAGATTGCAACCAATCTATTAACAGTTCCTTGCTTTCCGCCAATCCATCATACATATTTTCTGAGCGCAGATCATACCATGACCTACCATTATCACCATAAGGATAAGGATAAGGAGCATTTGGGAGTAGAAATTCATAATCAGGTAGGTTAACATCGGGAATTAAAGATGCAACATCTTCGGCATTTGCACCCCAACCATGTAAAGTAACAATTAAAGCCTTTGGTGTTTGTTTTGCCGGTGGAGAAACCCTAATAAAATCTAATACTGGAGTCATGGCTAATTGAGTTAAAAATTAATGCAGATACAGTATACTGTGTCCTAATCCAGTACACATTTCCAAACTTTTTTAACCCTTCTGGATGTTTTCAAAATAAAATCATATAGGTTTTCCTAGTCTAATGAAGTACAAAATTATCTGTGTTCATCTGCGTTTATCTGCGTTTATATAATTACATATAATCTTCTAGACTTTACCAATTATCACGAAATTTTGAACAAATTAGGGCAGATTCAAACAATAGCCTCCTCAATTATTTTCACCCCGGCTCTGAATCCGAATATTTTTAATTTTTAATTTTTAACCCCCTTTCGGTAGAATGTTGTTCTGTTTGCAATTTAGTCCAAAGGAATTTAGAGGATTATGGCGCGTTTAGCCCTGTTGAGTGTATCTAATAAAACTGGTGTAATTGATTTAGCCAGAAGTTTAGTTGAGGAATTTGGTTTTGATATTATCAGCAGTGGGGGAACAGCCAAAACCCTCAAAAATGCAGGAATACCAGTTACTAAAGTTTCTGATTATACAGGTTCACCAGAAATTTTAGGCGGTCGGGTCAAAACTCTTCATCCTCGCATTCATGGCGGTATTTTAGCACGGCGGGATGTAGAACAAGATATCACAGACCTGGAAAATAACCAAATTCGTCCCATTGATTTGGTAGTAGTTAATCTTTATCCATTCGCGGAAACCATTGCTAAACCAGGTGTTACCTTAGCTGACGCGGTTGAACAAATTGATATTGGCGGTCCTGGGATGTTAAGGGCTTCATCAAAAAATTACGCCCATTTAACGGTATTATGTGATCCTACCCAATATAACGAATATTTAGAAGAATTACGCCAAAATGGGGAAGCGTCCCTAGAATTTCGCCAAAAGTGCGCCTTGAAAGGATTTTTGCATACTGCTAACTATGATAATGCCATTGCTGCCTATTTAGCGGGTATACAAGGATCAGAATTGACAATTTCTGGTACACAACTCCAATCTTTACGTTATGGAGAAAATCCCCACCAAACCGCTACCTGGTATCAAACAGGAAACACCCCCACAGGTTGGACAGCGGCCACCAAACTACAAGGTAAGGAACTCAGCTATAATAATCTGGTAGATTTAGAAGCCGCACGGCGGATAATTACCGAATTTACCGACAGTCCCGCAGCCACAATTATCAAACATACCAATCCCTGTGGAACTGCGGAAGCAGCCACAATTTTTGCCGCTTATCAAAAAGCCTTTAATGCTGATTCTATATCGGCTTTTGGCGGAATTGTGGCTTTAAATCGTCCCATTGATGCAGCCACAGCAACAGAATTAACAAAGACGTTTTTAGAGTGCGTAGTTGCCCCTGGTTGTGACGAAGAAGCCCAAGAGATTTTAACTAAAAAAGGTAATGTCAGAGTCTTGATTTTACCAGATTTGCTGGCCGGACCCAAAGAAATTGTCAAAGCGATCGCTGGGGGGTTTTTAGTCCAATCTGCTGATGATATCATTGCTGACCCTACTCAATGGCAAGTAGTTACAGAACGTCAACCCACACCCAGCGAGTTAGCAGAATTGCTGTTTGCTTGGAAAGTGTGCAAACACGTTAAGTCTAATGCTATCGTGATTGTAAGCGATCGCACAACCTTAGGTATTGGTGCTGGACAAATGAACCGTGTCGGTTCGACAAAAATCGCTATCGAACAAGCTGGAGAAAAAGCCCAAGGAGCATTCTTAGCTAGTGACGGCTTCTTCCCCTTCGATGATACCATTAGAAGTGCCGCCGCAGCCGGAATTACTGCCATTGTCCAACCAGGAGGAAGTCTCCGCGATAAAGACTCTATTAAAGCCGCTAATGAACTCGGTTTACTCATGGTTGTCACTGGTATAAGGCACTTTTTACATTAGTTCAGTTGTTGGTGGTTAGTTGTTTTTTACCCCTTAAAAACAATTTCCAAAATTGTTGGTTTAGGTACTTGCCATTTTAAGAAAAGAGTGATAAATTATATTTGTGTGTGAGGAGCAAGTTTAAAGAACGCCTGGGGTGGAAACACGGCCACACTCCCAGGCGTTTTTTAATGGGAAAAATTTCACTACGGGTATCATAGAAGAGTAGAGATATTTCAAAAAACACCTCCACAACCGAAAAATAATAATCTCACATTTTGGCAATTTGGCAGATAACCATTTTAATTTCCAGCTTTAATGGAATATCAACAGGGTTAAAGCAAAACAAAAGCTGTTTTGATATGGGGATTTATCCCAGCACTATAGACTTATAGACCAGATGGTAAACAATAAATAGGATGTTGTTAAAGACACAAAAATGTTGCGACCTTCTAAAAGTGGCCATTGGTAATAGATTAACAACCATGGGTTAAGAAGCGCCAAGAAAATATATAGTATTTTGTTGATTTCCTAGTGAACAAAACTGTAAACGTAGAAATTAACTTGAAAATGCTGAAATTTTCAAAAAAGATGACAAGTTAATAATTTACCTATTAATCAAGAAGCATTTGAGAGATAATGGCATCAGCTTGTAATCTCTTATAAGTTAAATGTACTAGGTTAGCTTCATCCAATTGTCCACAAATATAACAAGCTAGACTAAGAGCATCTAATAACATTAAAGTAGTAATGCCTTCTGCCGCTAAAGATAATATATAGTCAGAAACGCCATTGGCACAGGTTTTTGCTGGCATTAGGATCAGTAGTAACCGTAAACAATCTGCTGAAGCCATCATCCCATCTAACTCATGGGTACGGGTAGCTAATTGAGCAATACCTAGAACAATTTGATTGGCAGAAATACCCTCTTTCATCAGTAGAGTAAAGAAAGAGGTTAAATGACATGGTGTGCTGTGATCAAGTTGAATATTCATAGTGCTTGCTAAAATCAGTGTAACAATAATCGCAGATTTTTTGACTAATCCGGAAAAATCTCCAAAAACTTTTGGGGTTTTTTGGTTTTTTAAATAATATTCCAGAATCTTGTGATAGATGCCACCCCAAATTTTTAACTTAAGTTTTAATCAATCGTTGTCTGTTAGATAACTTCTGATTTAACTCCTATTTCCCTGTCTCTTGATGCTGTATACCAGCAAATTGTTATTTTTACATCATTTTACATCTTGTAACACTAAACTATTCAGGTTTTTGATAACTGAAATATCAAATTAGTAGTTTATGTAACCGACAGCAGGAATTTGATGATGTAAATTGAGTCAGATGGTAAAGCAAAGTGTAAATAAAACAAGAATTTAAAATGGGTGGAAGTGTACCCAGTAAGGGTTTTCGGTTTTGAGGTTCACTTGCTTGACTAGGCTTTTGTTTCTGTCTCATTAATGGGACAAAGCGGATCATAAATTTTTAACCTTTCACCTCCTGTTGATACCCAGAGAGAGTAAACCTGATTTACGTCTAATTGTTCTAGATGTAAACGCCTCAAACCGGGAAAAAATAATGACGAATTTTTAGTTATTTTTTGTCTATGGGACAATCATAGGGCTATGTTAGGGCTGTCAGTATAGCTATGATTTTCATAGATACTTTATTAATTTGGACGACGGGTAGGGTAGATTCTGGTATTTTTGGTAGCATAATAATAGGTTAAGGCAGTAACTGTATTATGAAAAGAAGATTTGTATGGCCAGCTACTTAGAAACCCAATCTCCAGACGAGTTAATAGATGAACTTCAGGATACCACAGCGCCGAATCATGTAGAAGTGATTGAAAATGTGATTAATACCCTGGCACAAGATCAAAGTGCAATGGTTAGTCATGGTGCTGAGGGTGGATATCTGTGGAAGTTCCAGTATGGTAGTGTAGAAGTATTTGTACAGTTGACGGGAACTACTGATGAAGATACTATTACGGTTTGGTCTGCTGTATTGACGTTACCTGTTCAAGATGAAGCCCGATTAACACGATATTTATTAGAATTGAATTGTGTTAGTACCTTTGAAGCTCGTTTTGGAATTATTGATAATCAGGTAGTGGTGATTTCTACACGCACTTTAGCGGAGTTGTCTCCAGGAGAGGTTTCTCGAATCATTACTATAGTTGCAACTATCGCTGATGATAATGATGAATATCTGCAATCTGAATTTAGTAAAGTTTAGGTATTGCACTATGGTAGTGTAAATTATGTTTCATGCCACAATTTTGTGGTTTGCATACATAAGAATTGCTGTAACTATTTTAGTATTTTAGCCTGGGGGTTGACTTTTAATGCCTGAGCAGCGGGTGTGGCGACTTATTCCGATTTTAGCGGCTTCTGGCTCTGTCCAGATGGCTATAGACCGTTGGTTATTAGTGCAGCATGAGTCGGGAAATTGTCCACCAACCTTACGTTTTTATACTTGGTCTCCCCCGGCGATTTCTCTGGGTTATCATCAGGGGAAATATCCCGAATTTTGGCAAAATTTAATCTGGAAGGGGGAAAAACTGGATTTGGTGCGTCGTCCTACTGGTGGTAGAGCGGTTTTACATCAAGGTGATTTAACTTACTCTGTGGTGACTTCTGGACTACGGGGAAATACTCTGGAGGTTTATGCAAAGATTTGTGAATTTTTGATGCAAGGATGGCGATCGCTTGGTATAGAGTTGTACTATGGTCAGGCTGGACGTGGGTATATTCATAATCCTAATTGTTTTGGAACGGCTACTGGTGCAGATTTGGTTTTAGCAGATGGTTCTAAACTCATTGGTAGTGCCCAATTACGGAAAGGTGGGGCTGTTCTTCAACATGGTTCTATACGATTAAATCCAGATGTGGATTTGTTTATAAAAGTATTTAATCAGGAGTTTTTTGATCCTATTCAATTTCCAGAAAGTATTAATCAAGAAACAATTATTAAGGCTTTAATAGAGGCAGCTTGTGATTGTTTTGCTATGGAAATAGAGGTAATACCTTTGTCTGAAAATGAGTGGAATTTGATTTTATCATATTGTTGATTAGGGTCAGTTTTTGGACTACCCTAAGTTTTTTTCTCTCGCGGAGACGCAAAGGCGCAAAGAGAGGTCTGGTTTATTTTAGTTTTTGTCTTTGGTATGATGTTTACTTTTTAGATTGTCATGTTTTATTTGCAGTTCGTACCATTCGTTTAAACAGTATTCTGACCAACAAAAACAATATTCATTCCAGCAGAAATCACATAATCCTTGTTCTTTTGTTTGATTATTGTTTGCTGATTTTTGCAGTAGATAAGTGCGGGGACAATGGCTGTAATTATTCATGATTTTACTTGGTATATGGGGTAATATTTTTGGATAATCTATATCCAAAATATGATACATATAAATCTCGCTTTTTGTGGAAATTATTGACTATTTGTATAAAATATTTTCAGAAGTATATATTTTTTAATACTCAGTTCTACTTATGAATAAGGTCGGGATTAGGAATTTGAGAATACAGAGGAATGGAGAAAGTAGGAGTTTGGGAGATTGTGCGTTAGTTGCGAAGGTAGACTTCTCTTTAGGGAGTAATAAAAATTTGCAACATATAATCTATGAAAATCATGTACATTGAGTTACTATGGGAGAGGTGTCAAATACAGCAAGATTACCCGCATGGATACAAATCAGTTAAAGTTTCTATTAATGCTGTTAGGATGTGATAATTATCGTACTGGCTTGAGTTCTAACATTTTTAAGCGTTTTAACAGTGAAAAAAACAAAATTTGTCGAGATTTGGGGGAATTGGAATATGTGGACTATTCCCGTGAAGTTGCTACGGTGAAGATTTTACCTGCTGGTCAAGCACTATTGAAACTTGACTCTACACAGTTACCTATTGATAATCAAGAACTCAAGGTACTGGAGAAGATAAGTAAAAGTTCTGGAAAAATAGCCCCCAGTGAAATCAAAGTTTCAGGACTAAAATCTGATGAAAGAGATGTAATCTTAAAAACCTTGAGTGAACGAGGTTTGATTGCTGCTGAAATTAAGATGAAAAGGGCTAAGGCTGATGTTTGGTTAACAGAAAGAGGTATTAAGGTTTTGCGGGATGAATATAATCCCGAAGGAAAAGCAAATATAGACTTTAATTTGCTGGGTAATTATGTGCAGTTTTTGCGGAAGAATTTGCGAGTTAAGTCAGAAAAAGTTTCTACTTTAGTTTCTGATAATTCTGATAATGTGGAATCATATTCTGATATTAATAGCAATATTAGTGATGAAGAAATTTTAGAGACTATCAAGAAATTAGATCGGGAATTGGGGACAGAGAATTATTTACCAATTTTCCATTTACGACAAAAATTACAACCACCTTTATTACGAGATGATTTAGATCAGGCGTTGTATAGGTTGCAAAAAAGTGACAAAATTGATTTTAGTACCTTACAAGAAGTCAGTGCTTATACACCAGAACAAATTGACGCGGGAATTCCTCAAAATATTGGCGGACAACTGTTCTTTCTCATAGTTAATTAACAGGTTTTTCAATATTTTTCATTTTTTCATTACTTCCTCCTCTCACTCATCTATATCTATGACAGACATTAACGACATTATTAAACGCGAGGTCAACCCTTTTGACGTGATCAATTTAAAGCCTACTAATTTTTGGGCTGAAGAACAAGATTCAAAACTCATGGTTGAGTCAATTCATAAAGAGGCAATCATAGAAATTGAAGGTTTACTTGATTTAGTAGGTCAAGATCATCGTAGCCGCACAGTTTTATTAGCTGGTGAGTCTGGTTCTGGCAAAAGTTATTTATTAGGTCGGCTTAAACGTACTCTTAACCCGAAAGCATTTTTTGCTTATATTCTCTGCAACTGGCCTGATAGTAGCAATATCTGGCGGCATATTTTACGTCACACTGTTGATAGTTTAATTCAAGTTCCCGAAGGTGAAAAAGAATCACAGTTAATATTGTGGCTAAAAAGTTTAACCGCATTTACAAGAAGTGATATCAAACAACGAATATTTAATGATAATTTTTGGGAAGCATTACAAAGTAATCGGCAGAAATTTATCAAACACCTCAAGGATAGTTATAAAAAAGCAGGTATTTATAACCCTGATATGTTTTTTGGAGTGCTACATGATCTCGCAAATCCAGAATTATATGATTTAGCTTGTGAATGGCTGCGTGGTGATGATTTAAATGAAGATTCTATGAAAGAAATCAAAGTCAAAACTTGCATTGATACGGAAGATGCTGCTAAGAATATCTTAGCCAACTTTGGCAGAATTTCTACACAAACCCAACCCATTGTTTTATGTTTTGACAATTTAGATACTATGCCCCAGTTACCAGAAGGTTTTCTGGATATACAACCTTTTTTTAATGTCAATACCACAATTCATGGGGATAATTTAAAAAATTTCTTGGTGATTATCAGCGTTATTACAAATACATTAAAACGGCATTTTGATCGAATTCTCCCAGCCGATAAAGCCGGAATACATAAAACAATTCAGTTAAAACCTATTACTATAAAACAGGCAGAAGCACTTTGGGCTTATCAACTTCAGCCATTACATCAACTAGCAAATCCTAGACCTGAATCTCCTATTTTTCCCCTAAATCGGGAAATTTTAGAGAAAACCTATCCTGGTGGTAAAACTATGCCTAGAAATGCACTAACTCTAGGTCGTGAGGAATATCAAAAATATAAACTTTCATTAGAAAAAATCATTCCTCCACCACCACCACCACCACTACTATTTGAATTATTATGGCAGCACGAATATACAAAAAGTCAGGGGAAAATTACCAAGATTTCTCTGTTATCATCACCTGATTTAATTCAGATGTTGCAGCAGTCTATATCTAGTTTAAAAATGCAGGGAGTTAAGACTAAACTCTTAAGCGGAAAGTATGCTAGTTATTCCTTGAGTTATCAACATCCTACCAAGCGGGAAAAATTGGGTATAGTTTGGACAGAAGACTCAAATATGAATAGCTTTTATCATATAATGAATGCTTGTCAAACAGTCCTTCAAAAAAATCTCTGTCAAACTATGTACTTAATTCGTGGTGGGGATTTAGGAAAACCAAACATGGCTGGAAATCAACTCTATAGACAGATTTTCACTGATACTAATCATGTTCATATCAAACCAAGTTTACAGTCTATTCACTATTTGGCAACATATCAAAGTTTGGTAAATTCTGCCAAATCTCAAGAATTGGTAATTGGTGGAAAAACGATTAATTTACAAAGACTAGAAACTTTAATTAATGAATCTGAGATTTTGAATCAATGTACTTTATTACAAGATTTGAAAATTGTGCCACCAGGTCCAGATCCTAAACCATTACCTGTTAAGGATTTCTTATTAAATCTAGTTAAAACTCAACATTTTTTAGGAAAACCAACTTTAATTGACAATGCTATTAGCAACTTTCCTACAGTTAACGAAGATCAAATTAATGTATTGATTAAAGAACTATGTGAGGAAAATAAAATTCAAATTCTTGACCCCAAAGCCAAGCCAGAAGCTCAATTAATTTGCTTAGTTCCTCGCAAGTAATCTATCCAGCACATTTTTTATATCAGCCAATGCACTACCTGACAGAAGCTTCTGAAATTTACAATCAAATTTCCCAACTGTCCCTATCTAAAACCCTATGGATAGATACGGAAATCGCTGATTGGTATACCGATAAACCAAAATTAGCACTAATTCAGGTATTAGCTGATTATACAGATTTAACTGGTGAATCTGCTTACATTTTTGATGTTTTAGATAAACCTGATTTGGCTGTATATTTCATTAACCAAATTATGGTTAATTCCCAAATTGAGAAAGTTTTTCATAATGCTGGTTTTGATTTAAAATATTTAGGCAGGGAAGTAGCCCAAAATGTCACTTGTACTTTAAAAATAGCGAGAAAAATTACCAAAGAAGTTTTACAAACTACCAACTTAAAACTAAAAACTCTAGCTGCTGAACTCTGTCAATTTTCTCATGTAGACGCAGAAGAGGGAAGCAGTGATTGGGGAAAACGTCCCCTGACTCAAAAACAGTTAAACTATGCAGCTATGGATACTGTTTATCTCGCTGCTGTTCATTATCGCTTGCTTGAAATATCCAATCCTGATGTTATCAGTCGTGTATTTAATATGGTAGATCACAAATCTGAAAATTCCTCTTTAACTCCGACGAAAGTTAGATTAGCTTTTGAATGTCCTCGACTTTTTTATCTAAATCACCATTTTAATTGTAAAGCAATATTCTCTCCTAAAAATACCCCTGGGGGTGTTGGTAATGTTTTTCATAAATTAGCAGATGATTTTATTAATTTACTGCTGATTGAACCCAGATTTAAAAGTTTATTTAATCCATCTGCAACACAATTAAATGTAGATCAAATTACATCGGAAATTCAACAATTATTCTATCAAATTAAGTTCTTTCCCTATTTACAAAATACAATTGTACAAGACGGAAGTAAAGCACCTGTATTATTACAAGTTTGGCAAGGTTTACAAGGATTAATTAAAAAGTTTACTGAATTGTTAGTAATTAATCGTCGTTATTGTAGTGCAGAAACACTTATTTCTAATACTTTTATTTCGGGAGAACGCAATTTAGAACATTACTTTGATTTACCTAATGGGACAAAACAATTAATTAGAGGTGAGTTTGATTGTCTGGTTTTTAATTTTGAACTTAAACGCCTTTGTATGGTAGAATTTAAAACCTATCAACCTGTAGATTTAGCAGCACAATTAGCGCAAGTTTCTCTCTATAGTTATATGTTATCGAAGCAGAAAAAAACACCTATTGATTCTGCTGTTTATTGTGTTTTACCAGAATTTAAAGAGTACAAATATTCTTGGGAACAGTTAGAAAATACGGTTCATCAATTAATTCCCCATAAATTATTACAAATGCAAAACTGGTTAAGTTGGGAATCTCCCAATCCTAACCCACCACCAATGACAACTGAACCTTATTTATGTGAAATTTGTCCGCAACAACAAAAATGTCAAACTTTTTTTGATGTTGAAAAAGAAGAAACATCTATTAATGCTGATAAAATAGGTGAAGATTTAGTTAATACTTTGCAATCTTTTGGTGTTGGTGTTGAGTATCATGGTGCTGCGGTGAGTCCAGCATTTATCAGAGTCAAACTTAAACCAAATTCCGGTGTAAAAGTAAATTCAATTCTCAAATTATCCGCTGATTTACAAGTGCAATTAGGTTTAAATTATCCTCCTTTAATTGCTCCCCAAGCTGGTTATGTTAGTGTTGATTTACCGCGTCAAGATAGACAAATTGCTAAATTTGAAGATTTTATTCAAAAGCAATTTTTAGCCCCAACAGCACCCGTAAAAATTGCCATTGGAGTGGGTATTGATGGTAAATTGTTAGAGGCTGATTTATCAGATCCAAATACCTGTCATTTTTTGGTGGGAGGAACAACAGGAAGCGGAAAAAGTGAATTTTTGAGATCCTTACTTCTCAGTTTAATCTATCGTCATTCTTCCCAACATTTAAAAATTGCTTTAGTTGACCCCAAGCGGGTAACATTTCCCGAATTTGAACAAATGTCGTCGTTATATGCACCAGTTGTCAAAGATAGCGATCGCGCTGTAGAATTAATGCAAGAACTAGTAGCAGAAATGGAATCTCGTTATCAAAAATTTGAAAAAGCTAAATGTGCAGATTTAACAGTTTATAATCAACGTTCCTCCCCAATGTTACCGCGCATTGTTTGTATTTTTGATGAATATGCCGATTTTATGGCAGAGAAAGAGGTCCGCAACATCTTAGAACAAAGTATCAAACGTTTAGGCGCGATGGCAAGAGCCGCAGGTATTCATTTGATTATTTCTACCCAACGTCCAGAAGCGAGTATTGTCACCCCAATTATTCGTACTAACCTACCTGGAAGGGTCGCACTCAGTACCAAAAGCGAAGCAGATTCAAAAATCATCTTAGGTGGAACATCAACCGTAGCAGCTTATTTAATAGGAAAAGGGGATTTAGTTTACCAAGTTGGTCCGCATTTACAACGTCTTCAGAGTTTATTGGCACAAAATATTAAACTATCCTAACAAGACCCCCGATTTCTTGGAGAAGTTTGGGGTTTGAGTACCATCACCAAAGTTAAAATCTATTAGATAATATGAACGCTACCTTAATGGGAAAGCGTCAGTAGAGGAATAAAAATGGGATATGTAATTGCAACCGCAAACATGAAAGGTGGAGTTGGTAAAACCACCATTACCGTGAATATGGCCACTTGTTTAGCCAAAAATCACGGAAAAAAGGTCTTAGTTTTAGATTTAGATAGTCAAATTAGTGCGACACTGAGTTTAATGTCACCACTAGATTTTACTAAACGTCGTAAACAAAAAAAGACATTGAGATATTTACTAGATCAACTTATCAACCCCAGACCAGAAGCAAAATTTACAATTTATGACATTATTCAACCTCAAGTTTGTAATCTTCCTGGATTAAATTTATTACCGGGAGACATAGATTTATATGATGAATTTGTGGTTTCTGAAATGCTGCATAATCAATCTATAGCATTGGGTGAACAGGACTTTGAAACTATCTGGAATCGTTTTGAAAGAGTCCTAATTAGAGATATTTTAAAACCCGTACGTGATCAATATGACTTTATTCTTTTAGATTGCGCTCCCGGTTATAATCTTATGACTCGTAGTGCTTTAGCTACAAGCGATTTCTACATTCTTCCTGCTAGACCAGAACCATTATCTGTGGTAGGAATTCAACTTTTAGAAAGACGCATTTCCCAATTAAAAGAAGGTCATGAACAAGAAGCAAAAATAGATATTAAAATGCTGGGAATTGTTTTTAGTATGTCCAATGTAAATCTTCTCAATGGCAGATATTACAAACAAGTAATGCACCGAGTTGTCGAAGATTTTGGCGTAGATAAAATTTGTAAAGCTCAAATTCCCATTGATGTTAATGTTGCTAAAGCTGTAGATAGTTTTATGCCTGTTTCTTTACTTAATCCAAATACAGCCGGTTCTAAGGCATTTACCCAGTTGACTCAGGAATTATTGCAGAAGTTATAAATGGAAAAATAAGATATCTGACTTCCTCAAGAAGTTGGGTATCTGAGTAGATTTTACAAAAATTGTCTGTTTCCTGTTCCCTTTTTTGTAAAATCGCTGAAATCAATTAATTATTACCATGACAACAATTTTTAGGAGATTTATACCGGGAATATTCTTTTTCAATAATGCTTAAAAGTGCTATTGGCAATATTTATGGATTTTCTAGTTAAACATGAGTCTAATTGATTGATACAAAATTTATTACTAGTAATATTACGGTAATTGCGAAATTAGAAGTAATATATTATACTTTTTGTATTTGTGCATACGCGCTTACCACCCCTAATTATTGTCTCATTAATCATTTATTTGGGGATAAGAATAAATACTGACTGGAGCTAAATCACTTTTATTACCTCAATTTAGCTGTAATTATTGCTACTAATTATTTCAATTACTTAAATATATTTACTTGTCTAAAATATAGACGGAAACTCATGTATTAAGTAAAATCAACGCCAGTATTTTGATAATCTCACCTTTTCATAGGTTGTTTTTGCGTAGATGATAGCAACTAAGACCAGTAAAATTCCATCCGAATCCAGATGAACATTATAAATTTTTTAATACCTCATAATTTGCGAATACTGAGAACCAATATTAGATAGTAATGTTTAAATTAGGCAAGCGCCCAATATTAAATTTCCACAAGAAAATCAGAAAATCTGAAAAAAAACGTTACATAGCCAAAATCCTGAATTAATAACGGTTTGCAAGCTCAAAGCTGACTGAAAATCTTGCTAGTTGATTCAGACTTACGCTAAAACCCTGATCCCCAAGCCTCAAAATTCATGTTAATGTATTCGAGTTACAAAATAAAAAGTGAAAGTCGAACCAGTTCAAATTTCCAGGGAGAATCACTGTTCAACAGTGAAAAAACCAGCTAATCAAAAAACTTAAGTTCTAAAGTCGCTTTAAAAATCGGACGCATGAATCAAAGACATTTGTGGACTACAGTTGCCATATTTCTAGCTGTTTTGGGTCTGCCCTCCGTTGGTCAAGCTCAACCCAGTCAAGAAAGTTCCCCAACTGGTCAAGCATCATCTTCCCATGATGCCATTAAAGTAGGAGAGTACCAATCCCCAACAGAGAACCCAACCTCAAATCCTGTGACTGCCAGCATTTACCCTCACAGTATTAAAGGTTTACAAGCAGCCACTCTTTATGTTCGGGATATTCCTGTTCTTACCTTCCTGGGTTCTACCCCAGTTACTAACAACGAAACCAAAGTTGGAGTAATTGGCAGTGGTGAGAATCTCAATTCTCATACTGATACTACTACCAACCAGTCAAAAGTTGCCAGTTTTAGCAATACTGTCAATCAAGTTGATTTTAACAAACAAGTTAGTACAATTAACAATGACCCAGTTCAGAAAGCTAGTGTTATAGCCGCTAGAATTAACGAACTAGTCGAGAATAATGTAGATGCAAGCAAGATTACTGTCAGTTGGAAAACACCGGATAATTCCGTAATTAACAATAAAGCCAATAAAAAAGGCTTCTTAGGTCAACAACCGTCAGTAGATCGCTACACCATTACCATTGACGGTCAAGAACTGGTAGAAGTCAATGCAAGTACGAGATTAGCAGATACTAGCGATAGTGACAACGTGGCACCAGCCACTAATCTTGCCAAAGATGCCTTACAAGTAACTAATAGACTGCGAAGACTGATGGGTAACGCGTCTCCTATTGGAGAAATTGCTAACCTACCAGTACGTAAATCAGGATCTGGGCTAAAACGAGGGCGACAGATTTCCTTAGGTAATATCAAGCTCAATTTTCGGGGTATGGCCTCTTGGTACGGTTATGATGGCTCTGGCAATAAAACCGCCAGTGGTGAAAGATATAATCCTGAAGGATTAACTGCCGCCCATCGTACCTTACCTCTAGGGACAAAAATCCGTGTCACTAATACCCGTAATGGTCGTTCTGTCGTCGTGCGAATCAATGATAGGGGTCCCTACATCCGGGGGCGAATTGTTGACCTCTCCGCTGGTGCTGCTCGAATATTAGGTATGATCGGCAGCGGTATTGCTCCGGTCAATCTTGAGGTTTTAGGAAGATAACTGGTTCAAATTCTCCTTTCGCTTTCTACTATTAAACTCCCCCTAAATTCCCCTGGTTAATTTATCTTCTCCCTGCCCTATCAGATATACACTAACGGGGGAAAAGATAGAAATGAACTAGGGGTATTTTGTGCGTGTGCTGACAAATGTTGTAGCCTTACGCTGCTATTTAAATCGCCGTCGCTGGCAAAGCCATATTAAGCCACCAGATGATGATGAACAAACCAGTTGGTATCCTACAGTGGTGGGTTTAGTTCCCACTATGGGGAATTTACATCAAGGTCATTTAAGTTTAATTAAACGGGCTAAACAAGAAAATTTGACGGTAATTGTGAGTATTTTTGTCAATCCTTTGCAATTTGGACCGAATGAGGACTATCAACGCTATCCCCGCACTCTAGAACAGGACAGACAATTTTGTGAACAAGCTGGGGTAGATGTGATTTTTGCCCCAACTCCGGAGGAAATTGGTATCCCTAGTAAGAATATAGCAGAAACTCGGATGACACAAGTTGTCCCTCCGTCTGATATGATGTCTGGTTTGTGTGGTAATTGTCGTCCAGGTCATTTTGCTGGGGTGGCAACTATTGTTACTAAACTTTTGAATTTGGTACAACCTGACCGGGCTTATTTTGGACAAAAGGATGGCCAACAACTGGCAATTATTAAACGCTTAGTAGCTGATTTAAATTTGCCAGTAGAAATTGTTGTTTGTCCCACGGTGCGGGAGGTGTCTGGCTTGGCTTTAAGTTCTCGTAATCAGTATTTGACGGCTACAGAAAAGGAGCAAGCAACAGTGTTATTTAAAGGTTTACGGCAAGCTGAAGCGGCGTTTAAAGCTGGCGTTCGTCACAGTAGTAAACTCATAGCATTGGTCCGGGAAGAAATCGCAAAAGTTAGGGCTATCAGCTTGGAATATGTTGAATTGGTGGAACCGACTACGTTGATGTTTTTAGAAAAAGTTGAGAATGAAGGAATGTTGGCGATCGCTGCTCGTCTTGGTTCTACACGGTTAATTGACAATACGATTTTGCGCGACAAAGACCAAATACGCGAACCAATTATCGCTATTGATGGTCCCGCGGGCGCTGGTAAATCTACAGTCGCTCGTCAAGTGGCACAGGAATTAGGTTTGGTTTATTTAGATACAGGTGCTATGTACCGGGCGATCGCTTGGTTAGTGCTGGAACAGGGGATTGCTATTGATGATGATTGTGCTGTTGCTGAATTGGCGACGCGGTGTAAAATTGAACTCACTCCTGGTCAAAGTCTGCAATCTCCCGTAAAAGTCCAGATTAATGATATAGATGTCACTGAAAAAATTCGCACAGTTGAGGTAACATCTCTAGTATCAGCGATCGCTGCTCAAAGTGCTGTTAGACAAGCATTAGTCCAACAACAACAAAGTTGGGGACAACGGGGGGGTTTAGTAGCGGAAGGTAGAGACATTGGGACTCATGTTTTCCCAGATGCAGAGGTTAAAATATTTTTAACTGCTTCTGTGGGTGAACGGGCCCGTCGTCGTCATCAAGACTTTCAAGCGCGAAATCAAAACCAAGTTAGCTTAGAACAGCTAGAACGGGATATTGCTGAACGCGACTTAAAAGATAGCACACGCAAGATTTCCCCTTTACAAAAAGCTGCTGATGCTATTGAGGTCGAAACTGATGGTTTAACAGCTTCTGAAGTAGCTGCACAAATTATTAACCATTATCAGCGGCTCTCTGATTAATTACAATTATGGTGGGTAATTTACTCACCATTGCAAATTTCATCAAAAACTGGGAAAGTAACTATAATACAAATCCCATAAATATGGCAACAATTACAGAAAATTCTCATCATCAAGATTTAATTGGTTTTATTTGGGCTATTGCTGATAAACTCCGGGGACCATACCGCCCGCCTCAATATCGTCGGGTGATGTTGCCCTTAATTGTGTTGCGGCGGTTAGATGCTGTTTTAGAACCAAATAAACAAGCTGTGATAGAAGCTAAAGCCAAATATGAAGCCATGGAATTAAAGGGTGAGGCCTTTGAAAAAGCTATTTCTAAAGTCGCAATTGGGGGAGAACGTAAACAATTTTTATATAACACCAGTCGATTCACATTTCAAAAATTATTAGATGATGCTGATAATATTGCTAGTAATTTAATTGATTATATACATGGTTTTTCACCTAAAGCCAGGGATATTTTTGAAAAGTTCGATTTTAAAAGCGAGATTCAAAAACTTGATGAAAGTAATCGCTTATATCTGATTATTAAAGATTTTTGTACCCCAGAAATAGATTTATCTCCTTCTAAACTTTCTAACCTCCAAATGGGTTATCTATTTGAAGAATTGGTGAGAAAATTTAATGAACAAGCCAACGAAGAAGCGGGAGATCATTTTACACCTCGTGAAGTAATTCGCTTGATGGTAAATCTAGTTTTCTGTGAAGAAACCGATGTTTTTAAATCAGGTATTTATCGCTCAGTTTATGACCCCACAGCCGGTACAGGGGGGATGTTATCAGTAGCAGAAGAATATATTAAAAACCAAAACCCAGAAGCGAATTTAGGGCTATTTGGGCAAGAATATAACCCCGAATCCTATGCTATTTGTTGTTCTGATTTATTGATTAAAGATGAACCCATAGACAATATTATTTATGGTGACACATTAGGAGTAAAAAACGCCAAAAATAAAAGTAATAATTTCGTACCCCATGACGGACATTCTGATAAAAAATTTCATTATATGTTGGCTAATCCTCCCTTTGGTGTGGAGTGGAAACCGGAACAAGATTTTATTGAAGATGAGCATAAAAATTTAGGATTTAAAGGACGTTTTGGCGCGGGTTTACCACGCATTAATGATGGTTCATTGTTGTTTCTTCAACACAAGATCTCAAAAATGCAACCTTCAGAAAATGGCGGTGATGGTTCACGAATTGCGATAGTATTTAATGGTTCTCCATTGTTCACAGGAGACGCAGGAAGCGGTGAAAGTAATATTCGGCGGTGGATAATTGAAAATGATTGGTTAGATGCGGTAATTGCTTTACCTGACCAGATGTTTTATAATACGGGAATTTTCACTTATATTTGGTTAGTCACCAATAAAAAAAGGTCAAATCGTCGGGGGAAAGTGCAGCTTATTGATGGTACTCATCATTATCAAAAAATGAAAAAGAGTTTAGGTAATAAGCGTAATGAATTATCACCTGAACATATTACCGAACTGGTGCGACTGTATGGGGATTTTCAACATAATGGTATTAGTGAAATTAAAAATGATGGTAAAATAGAAAAGCCGATTTGTTCTAAAATCTTTGATAATCGGGATTTTGGTTTTTTAAAGATTACGGTAGAACGTCCATTAAGATTAAATTTTCAAGTTAGTAAAGAGCGGTTAGCTTTACTTTGGGAACAAACAGCTTTTCAAAATTTAGCTACTACTAAAAAGCGGAAAGATGAAAAGGTACAACAATTAGAAATTTTAGAGGGTGAAAATCTCCAAACTCAGATTATTGAAGCTTTACAGAAAATAGATACAAATAAACTTTATCTATCCCGTGATAAGTTTGAAAAAGATTTAAATCAGGTTTTAAAAAAAGCAGGTTTAAATTTAAAAGCACCTATTAAAAAAGCAATTTTATCAGCTTTGGGAACAGCAGATTCAGAAGCGGAAATTTGTAGAGATAGTAAGGGGAATCCTGAACCAGATAGTAATTTGCGAGATACGGAAATTGTCCCTTTACCAAATGATATTGCTTTACCTTTACCTTTAGATTATAGTAAAGATGGGAGTGTAAATGAGTTAGTTAAGTTAGTAAAAGAGCATTGTGAGGAGTATTTTAAAAAGGAAGTTTTACCCCATGTTCCAGATGCTTGGATTGATTTTGATAAGACTAAAGTAGGTTATGAAATTCCCTTAAATCGTCATTTTTATGTATATCAGCCTCCCCGTGGTTTGGATGTAATTGAGGATGATATTAAGGCCTTAGAATCGGATATTATGGCGATGTTAGCGGAAGTAGTTTAAGGACTAAAATAGAAATATAGAGTTAGGAGGTTTTCAAATTATGCAAATTACAATTGATTTACCAGATAATTTAACAGATAAAATACCTGATGAATGGGGTAATTTATCCCAAAAAATCTTGGCTAATCTTGTATTAGATGCTTTTAAAGATGGCTTGATTGATTTTGATGAGATGAAAGATATGCTCAACTTTTTTTCTGACACTGATTTACAGGAATTTTTAAAGCAAAAAAATATGCTTCATTCTCAGGGGATACTTAATTTATATGGTGCTTGTGCTGATATTGAGTTTAAGGAAGATGATCTAGGAATTTCTAAGAAGAAGTCGGGGATCTGAACAGCTAAAATAAAAATATAGAGTTAGGAGCTTTTGGTAATGTCGTTAGTAATTTTAGATGAATTTTTAGACGCTTCCCAGTTAACCCCTACGGAATTTTTACAGGAGATTGCATTACATTTATTTGAGTCGGGGCGATTAACTTTTGATTATGCAGCTAAAATGGCACAAATGGAATCTGATGCTTTTCGGGATTTACTGAAGGCGCGGAAAATACCTTTATATCGTTATGATTTGGAGGATTTTGAGATTGATTTACAGAATTTACAGGAGTTGGGAAGATTGTGATTATTAGTGATACTTCTGTGATTACTAATTTAATTAGTATTGAACATATTTTTCTGTTACAGGCACTTTATGAAAAGGTGATTATTCCTCAAGCAGTTTATGAAGAATTATCAAGGTGTCATCCCCTATTTTTAAGTGAACTACAAGCAGAAAAATCTCCTTTCTTAGAGGTTAAAACTGTGAAAGATAAAAATAAAGTATATGAATTAAAACAACAAGCTAAGTTAGATGATGGGGAGTCGGAGGCTATTGTTTTGGCATTGGAGTTAAAGACTGATTTATTATTAATTGATGAACGCAGGGGAAGGGCTGAAGCACAACGGTTAGGAATTAGAATTACTGGATTATTAGGAGTTTTATTAGAAGGGAAAACCAGGGGTTTTGTTGTGGCTGTTAAGCCTTTGATGGATAAGTTGATTGAAAATTCTACTTTTTGGATTTCTCCGCTTTTATATGACAAGATTTTACTTTTAGCACAGGAAAAGGAAGGGGAATAATGGGTAATTATCAGGGTTATCAAAAGTATAAAGATTCTGGTGTTGAGTGGTTGGGTGAGATTCCTGAGCATTGGGAAGTAATTCGCATCAAATTTAGTACCTATGTAAAGGGGCGTGTCGGCTGGCATGGACTAAATTCTAAAGAATTTTTGTATGAAGGTGATTTTTATTTAGTCACTGGCACAGATTTTAAAAACAGAACAGTAAATTGGGAAAGTTGTTACAGAATAACAGAGGAAAGATATGAGGAAGATCCTTATATTCACTTACAAGAAAAAGATATTTTAATAACAAAAGATGGAACTATTGGAAAAGTTGTACAAGTTAAAAATATCCCATATAAGGCATCTGTAAATAGTGGAGTATTTGTTACTAGACCGCTAAAAAATAAGCATTATAAAGATGATTATATGTTTTATGTTTTAGCTTCTAATATTTTCCATGAATTTATAAACCTTCAAAAATCAGGTACAACAATTAGTCATTTATATCAAAATGTATTTGAGAATTTTCAATATCCTTTCCCACCACTAGATGAACAAGAAAAGATCGCTCAATTTCTCGACTATAAAACCAAACAAATAGACGAACTCATCAAAAAGAAAGAAACCCTCATTGAAAAACTCGACGAAAAACGCACCGCACTCATCAGTCATGCTGTCACCAAAGGACTAGATTCAAGCGTACCAATGAAAGATTCTGGTATTGAGTGGCTGGGTAATATTCCGAAGCATTGGACAATCTTAAAACTAGGAAGGCTGTGTGATGTTACAAAATTGACTGGATTTGAATATACAAAAAAATGGGAAACAGATCCCAATGGAGAAATTATTGCACTTAGAGGATTTAATATCAAAAACAATCAACTTATTTTAAATGATGTTGAAAGAATAACATCAGAATTATCCAATGAATTATTAAGATCCAAGCTTTATGCTGGAGATATTGTTTTTCCCTGTACAGGAACATTAGGAGAAGGGGCAATCATAGATGATGATAACAAATATCACATCAATCAAAACATAGCAAAAATCTCGCCAGTAAAAAATATAGACAGAAAATTTTTACTTCTTTCTTTGTGTTCTAAAAACATGAAATATCAAATTGAATTATATAACTCTTCTGGTCTTCAGCCTGTTCTTTTGATTGGAACTATTAGAAGTTTAATAATATCAATTCCTGATTTTTTAGAACAAAAACAAATAGCCCAGTATTTAGACAAAAAAACAGCCCAAATTGACCTACAAAAAGCCAAAATCAAACAAGCCATAGAACTATTAAAAGAATATCGCACCTCCCTAATTACCAACGCGGTAACAGGTAAAATAGATGTAAGCCAAATTGCTATACCCTCACCCCAGAAACCACAACCCCAAAAAGGATAATCACAATGAGTACAGAATATCACATTAAGCTTATTCAAACAGGAAACACCCAAACCTTAACCATCCCTCCAGAATTAACTCTATCAACAACAGAAGTAATTATCCGAGAAGATAACGGAAAACTCATCATAGAACCCTATAAGAAAAAATCTCTCCTGGAAACTTTTTCCACCTTAGATGACATTGAAGAAGATTTCCCCGATATTGATGAAGGATTATTACCCTTAGATGATATTGAATTGTAAAAATGTCTTATTCATACTTGCTCGACACCAATATACTCTCTGATTTTGTCAAACACCCAACAGGGAGAATTTTTTCTCAAATTCAAAAAGTGGGTGAAGAAAAAATTTGTACCAGTATCATTGTAGCTTGTGAATTACGATTTGGCGCAGAAAAAAGCAATTCATTCCGATTAAAAAAACGAATTGAACTAGCTTTTAACATGATTCCTATATTACCATTAATGGCAGATGTAGATCATAATTATGCTATAATGCGTACACATTTAGAACGTCAAGGAACTCCCATTGGTAGTAATGACTTATTAATTGCTGTCCATGGGTTGACATTAAATCTAACTGTCGTTACCGCCAATGTTCGTGAATTTTCTCGCATTCCTAATTTAAAAGTAGAAACCTGGCTCAACCCCAATTAATAAAATGCACACAGAACACGAATTTGAAAACATCATAGAAAAAGAACTCCTGCAACTCAGTGGCTACGAACAAGGTAACGCCAAAAACTACGACCCAGAAACCGCTCTTTTCCCCACGGAAATCATTAATTTCATCCAACAAACTCAACCAGAAGCATGGAAATATTTAGTCAAAGCCAGCGCCAATGAATCCGAAAAAATCATCATAGATAGCCTCACCAAAGAACTCAAAAGCCGGGGGATATTAGATGTCCTCCGTCACGGTTTCAAGTGTTATGGTAAAACCTTTAAAATCGTCTATTTTCAACCTAACACGACCATGAACCCGGAAACCTTGAAACTGTACCAGAAAAATCACCTCACTGTTACCCGCCAAGTTACCATTAAAACCGGGGGTATTCCTGATATTCTCCTGAGTATCAACGGTTTACCCATAGCCAGTATTGAACTAAAAAACCCTCTTTCCGGGTCAACCTACCAAAAAGCCATTCATCAATATCAAACCGACAGAGACCCCAAAGATCCCCTATTTACCTTTAAACAACGGTGCTTGGTCCATTTCGCGGTAGATAGTGAACAAGTTTGGATGACGACTAAACTAGCTAAAGAAAATACCTATTTTCTCCCCTTCAATAAAGGACATAATCACGGTGCTGGAAATCCCATTGGTAATCATGGAGAATATCGCACCAGTTATCTGTGGCTAGAAGTTTTACAAAAAGATAGCCTATTAGATATAGTGGCGCGTTTTCTGCATCTTGACGTTAAAGAAATCAAAATTATCACAGATACAGGCATTAAATATCAGAAGAAAGAAACCCTAATTTTCCCTCGTTATCATCAACTTAATGTAGTGCGTAAACTTATTAAGCATAGTCAAGAAAATAAAGCCGGACATAATTATTTAATCCAACATTCCGCAGGTTCAGGAAAGTCTAATTCTATCGCTTGGTTAGCACATCGATTAGCCAATCTTCATGATCACCAAAATGAAAAAATATTTCATACTGTTGTTGTGATTACTGATAGAACCGTATTAGATCAACAACTGCAAAATACTATTTATCAATTTGAACATAAAGCCGGAGTTGTGCAAAAAATAGATGAAAATACTCAACAACTAGCTAAAGCTTTAAATGATGGTGTACCAATTATAATTTCTACTATTCAGAAATTCCCTTTTATTACTAGAGCTATTGAAACATTGGCTAAAAAAGGGAAAACTATTAATATTAATACCAAAGATAAACGCTTTGCCATTATTGTTGATGAAGCCCATAGCTCGCAAAGTGGAGAAACAGCCGCAGAATTGCGAAAAATCCTCAATAAAGATGGTATTGAATCTGTCATTGCGGCTCAACTTTTAGAGGATGAATTTGAGGAAGGGGATATTAGTGATGAGGCTAAACAACAACTATTAAAAGACCAAATTACCCGCAGTAAACAACCAAATCTGAGTTATTTTGCCTTTACTGCTACTCCTAAATATAGGACTTTACTCCTATTTGATGAACCGGGAGAAAATGGTCAATCTCCCTTTCATCTTTACACCATGCGTCAAGCCATTGAAGAGGGATATATTAAAGACGTTTTAGCTAATTATACCTGCTATGAACGATATTTTGAATTAGTCCGCACCTCCGAAGATGATCCAACTTTACCACGTCGACAAACGGCCAAGGCCATTGCTCGTTTTATTGAACTGCACCCTCATAATATCACTCAAAAAGTAGAAATTATTATAGAACATTTCTGCAACCATACCCGCCATAAAATCGGCGGAAGAGCTAAAGCAATGGTTGTTACCCGTTCCCGTGAACACGCTGTTAAATATAAATTAGCTTTTGATAAATATATTCAAGAAAAAGGTTATAGGGATATCAAATCTTTAGTAGCTTTTTCTGGTTCTATTAACCTTGATGAATTTCCAGATCAAACTTTTACAGAAGAGAATATGAACGGGATCAAAACATCAGAAATTCCCGAAAAATTTGAAAGTGAGACTTATCAAGTTTTGTTAGTTGCTAACAAATTTCAAACCGGATTTGACCAACCTTTATTACATACCATGTTTGTGGATAAAAGGCTAGATGGAGTCCAAGCAGTGCAAACTTTATCACGACTCAATCGCACCACCACAGGGAAAGACGACACCTTTATATTAGATTTTGTGAATAAACCAGAGGACATTTACAAAGCCTTTAAACCCTACTATGAGGAAACTCCTATTGGTGAAAATGCAGATCCACAACAATTAAATGATTTATCTTATCAACTTTATGAATGGCAACTTTTTAGCCAAAAAGATGTTAACCAGTGGTGTGAAATTTGGTTTCGTCCTAAAACTTCTTTGACGGGAAAAGAACATCAAAAATTAAATAGTTTATTAGATCCAATTGTGGACAAATATCAACAACTTATAGACCCTGAAAAAGAACAATTTAAAAATCAATTAACCAGTTTCCGTAATCTTTATTTATTCCTAGCTCAGATTATTCCTTATCAAGATTCAGAATTAGAAAAACTTTATGCCTATGGACGATTTTTAGTTAAGAAATTACCTAAAATTAAAGATGTAAACAGAATTGATTTATCTGGGGATATCGAACTAAAATTTTATCGCTTGGAAAAAATCAGCGCAGGTAAGATTAATTTACAGGAAGGTACAGCGGAAGGGTTAATAGGTGCTACAGCAGTGGGAACTCGTCAACTAGATCAAGAAGTTCCTCTATCTCAACTGATTAATTCTTTAAATGAAAGATTTAGTACAGATTTTACCTTAGCAGATCAACTGTTTTTTGAACAAATTACTGCAACAGCGATCGCTAATGATTCTATCAAAAAAGCTGCTCAAGTCAACACTAAAGAAAACTTTGCTCCTGTGCTAGAAAAGCATCTAGAAAACCTCTTTATTGAACGTATGGACGGGAATGAAAAAATATTTATGGAGGTCATGAATAATGAAGAATTTAGAGCAATAGTGTTAGAAAAATTACTATCTAGTATTTATGAGACCTTGAACCGAAATGTACATGAAACCGGCAATAGGAACTAAAAAGGAGGGATTTTTACCAGTCTACAAGGGTTTGCGGCTCATTTACAGCACTTTGTATAACACTTTGGTGCAACAATTCAGAAAATAAAAGTAAATTCTCGCTAATTCGTGGAAATTTTCACTTTAGTAGTAGAATAACAATGTTAAGTTTTATGTGCCGACCTTGAGGATATAAAACAAGACCATACAAAACCTGTAATTTCCGAAGCTTCTTTCATAGCTTTTAACAAGACAACAGTAAAGAGAGGATTTCATAACATGGCATTTACACAACCCCCGTTACCTTTTGCTTCTGACGCTTTAGAGTCTTACGGCATGAAAGCTGAAACCTTTGAGTATCATTATGGTAAACATCATAAAGCTTATGTAGATAATTTGAACAAGCTGGTTGATGGTACAGAATTAGCTCACAAGTCTTTGGAAGAAGTAATTAAAATTGCTTTTGGTGACTCTGCTAAAGCTGGAATCTTCAACAACGCGGCTCAAGTTTGGAATCACTCTTTCTTCTGGAATTGCTTAAAACCAGCCGGTGGTGGCGCTCCTACAGGCGAATTAGCTGCTAAAATTGCACAGGATTTTGGTAGCTTTGACAAATTCAAAGAAGAATTTTCCACCGCTGCTGCTACTCAATTCGGTAGTGGTTGGGCTTGGTTAGTTGATGATCATGGTACACTAAAAATCATGAAAACACCAAACGCTGAAAACCCCCTCGCTCATGGTAAAAAAGCACTTTTGACCATTGACGTTTGGGAACACGCATATTACATTGATTTCAAAAATGCTCGTCCTGGATTTATCAAAAATTTCCTAGATAATTTGGTAAACTGGGATTTTGTCGCTGCAAATTTTGCTGCTTAGATCTTAATTAATAATTGATAATTGATAATTTTTTAGTTGTCAATTATCAATTTTAAATTACTAAAACCAATGCTATTTAATTTCTTTAAAAATTCTCAGTCTGCTTCAGAAAATATCAAATTTAACTCTAGTTGGTGTGTAGCTTACGGAAAAATAGATAATTTGACCAGTGATATAATTTGGCAAGATCAGCAATTTACAGTTATTTCTGAATTAGATAAATTTGCAATTAGTGGCAGTAAAAAATTTATAATAGTTGGAGATATTTGGTTAAGTAACAGAGGGGAATTACTGCAAAAATTAGGAATTGAAATTAATCATACTTGCAGTGATCAAAAAATAGTTGCACAACTTTGGGAAAAATACAATTCTGAATGTCTAAATCTCTTGCTAGGAATGTTTAGTTTAGTAGTTTGGGACTGTGAAAAACAAGAATTATATTTAATTAGAGATGCTATTGGTGGTCGCACCTTATATTATACTACCACAGGTTTAACTTATTGGATAGCCCCAAAATTAAGAACTTTAACACCTTATCGTTCCAATAATTTAGATTTAGTTGCATTACGGGATTATCTTTGTTGTGCATTTGTACCTGGAGAAAGGACACTTTGGCAAGATATCAAAGAAATTCGTCCTGGTAGTTTTCTAAAAATACCATCTCACAAAGTTGATGATTATTGGCAATTAAAAGAACAAATTATAGACACAAATCAACCTTTAGAATGGTATAGTGAAAACCTGCGTTTTTTACTTGAACAAGTTGTTAAAGAATATTTACCCGAAAATCAACCAATTGGTATTTTTCTATCTGGGGGTTTAGATTCTAGTAGTATTACCGCACTAGCAGCAAAATTACATTCTGCACCAATTCATACTTATTCTATTCATTTTGGTGCAGAAACTGCGAACGAATTAGAATTTTCTAATTTAGTTTCTCAACATTGTCAAACCCAACATCACATTTTAGAAATTAGCTTTCGGGATATGTGGGAACATTTACGAGAAACCATGGCTTATTTAGATGATCCTATTGGTGATCCTTTGACAGTTCCCAACTTATTAATAGGAAGAATAGCGCGAGAAAATGTCCAAATTACTCTTAATGGAGAAGGGGGAGATCCTTGTTTTGGTGGTCCAAAAAATCAACCAATGTTAATTAATAGTTTATATGGTTCTATTAATAATCAAGATTCATTACAAGCTTATTTAACCTCTTTTCAAAAGTGCGCTTTAGATTTACCACAACTTTTAAAACCAGAAATTTGGCAAAGTTTAAAAAATGAATCATCTGTATTTTATCATGATTTAAATACCGATATCAATTATTTGAATAGATTAATGTTTTTAAATATTAAATTTAAAGGTGCGGATCAGATTTTAACAAAAGTGAATAACTTAACTCAAGCAGTAGATTTACAAGGTTTATCACCATTATTTGATCAGCGGATAGTTGCATTAAGTATGCAAATTCCTCCAGAATATAAACTTTCAGGAGTAGAAGAAAAAGCAGTTTTAAAAAAAGCAGTTAGTGATATTTTACCAGATAGTATTATTCATCGTCCTAAAAGTGGGATGATGGTCCCTGTACAATTGGGATTTAGAAAATATTGGCAAAGAAAAGCGCGGAAATTGTTGTTAAATAGAAATAGTGAGATATCAGCTTATATTAATCAGGATATATTGCGAAACTGGCTAGATTTTAAAGGTGATATTTGGGGGAGATATGGTGTTAAACTGTGGTTATTGGTGAGTTTAGAAATTTGGTTACAAATGAATAAAAATACATTAGATAAGTAGTTAAATATTCAGTTTCAACCTTGGATACAGCGTTTTCCACTGAGTTGAATCATCAAAATCTTGTGGTGCGGGCATCTTGCCCGCTAAGTATGTACTTCCTAACACCAGGAAGTGTTGTAATTTTTACCTATATAGATTTATAATTAATTACAAATTAAAGTTACATTTTATACTAAAAATAATATTAGACTTTGCCGAGTAAAATTTGTTTACAAATGGTACAATTTAAAATTTATGTGAACTTCGTCATTTTTATGGTTCAAGAACTTGAACGCAAACGCCAGGGTGCGACTTTTCCAGAATCCGCTCCAGCAGCCAATCCCGTGTTTTTTAGAACCTACAGCCGTCGAACAGAAGCAGGTTTAAGAGAAACATGGGAGCAATTATGCGATCGCACATTACGCGGTTTAGTAGAACTGGGAAAACTGACCCGTCAAGAAGCCACCATTTTAGATAAGATGCAGCGGAACATGAAATCTCTCCCCAGTGGGCGCTGGATGTGGGTTGGCGGCACAGATTGGTTAACCAAACCCAAAAACTTCTCCGGCGCTTATAACTGCACCTCCACGAACCTTGTAGACTGGAAAGCCTTCGGGTTAATGATGGACTTAGCGATGATGGGCTGTGGCACGGGCGCTATCATTGAACCAGAGTATATTAATCAACTTCCCTCTATCCGTAATCCTCTCAGTGTCACCATTCGCGGTGAAATTGGTAGCACACCCCTAGAACAGCGTCGTGAATTTACACAAATCCTTATAGGAGATAACACGGCTACTATTCACGTTGGAGACAGCCGTGAAGGTTGGGTAAAATCCTATCAAACTCTTTTAGAACTTTCTACGGATGAACGTTTTACCAGTGAAGTACAGGTAATTGTTGATATTAACGATGTTCGTCAATCAGGGGAAACACTTAAAGGTTTTGGCGGTATGGCCAACCCAGTCAAGTTACCTGGATTATATCAGCGTTGCGCCTCTATTCTCAATCAGGCAATAGGCAGACAATTAAACTCCGTTGAATGCTGTTTATTGATTGATGAAGCTGCTGTAACAATTGTAGCTGGAAATATCCGAAGAAGCGCGGGTATAAGACAGTTTATTTCTGAAGACGAACAAGGCGCAACTGCCAAGGATAACTTATGGCAACAAGACGCAGAAGGTAACTGGCGCATAGATCCAGAACGTGATTCTTTGCGAATGGCCAACCATACAAGAGTATTTCACCGTAAACCAACTTTAGAAGAATCTATTGCTGCTGTACAAAAACAATATTATAGTGGTGAGGGAGCAATTCAATGGGCTGGTGAAGCAGTTGCTAGAGCTAATGCTGATTTATTAAATACACCGGAAATCAAAAGAGATTTTCTACGTGCTTATGAACAAGGTAAAAGTGAAGAATGGATACAGCGGAATTACCCGGAAATCAGTGATCATGAATTAGAACATAGAATAGGTAGGTTTGGATTAAACCCGTGTGGTGAGATTATCGGTAACAACTTCCACTGTAACTTATCAGAGGTACACTTAAACCAACTTGACCCCGATAACTATAAAGAACAAGAAGAGGCATTTACCGCTGGTGCGCTTTCCGTCGTCGCCCTGTTAAATCATCAATTCATTGAACCCCGTTATCGATATAGCCGGGAATTAGATCCCATTGTCGGTGTATCATTTACCGGTTTATTTGACTTTTTTGTTCATGCTTTTGGTACAGATTGGTTACGCTGGTGGGAAGCAGGAAGACCAGAAACCCCCCAAGGACTGATTTTTAAAAGTCGTGAGCAAAAATATCTCAACTTCTGGAAAGATGTAGTTCATAAAGTAATATGGGAATATTGCGATCGCCATCAGATTAAACGCCCCAACCGTTGTACTACAGTCCAACCAGCAGGGACCAAATCCCTCTTAACAGGAGCATCACCCGGTTGGCATCCGCCCAAGTCCCAAAGATTTATCCGTCGGATTACCTTCCGTAAAAATGACCCTGTAGCCCTAGCTTGTATAGACTATGGTTACAACGTTATCCCCTCCCAATCTGACAAAGATGAAAATGGCAACTTACTTAATAATGCCTTTGATCCTCGGTGTACAGAATGGTTAGTAGAAATCCCTGTAGCTGTATCTTGGGCTGATTTACCCGGTGCTGATATTATTGATGTATCTCAGTTTTCCGTCTTAGCGCAATTAGATTTTGTCATGGAAGTTCAGAATCATTATGTCACCCATAACACCTCAGCTACCCTAGAACTCCGTTCGGAGGAGGTTGAATTACTGGGAACACGCATCTATGAAGCTATCCAAAATGATGAAGGATATATTTCCGCTGCGTTGTTAGCGCGGTTTGACGATTTACAATCATTCCCTCGTTTACCCTTTGAACCCATAGATAAAGCTACTTATGAACGCTTATCCCGAGAAGTCAAAGCCCGACGGAAAACAGATGATTTCTGTGGTGCCCTAAGTCGTTATGATTTGGGAGAATTATCAGAAGCAGGGCCTAGCGGTTGTGACTCTGACAAATGTATGTTCCCAGAACAACCACCCACATCATAAGATCTCTGTAACAGCCTGTAATAGTCAGTTTAAATCCGTGGGGTAAGCTTCTAGCACACCCCGCAGATTTTAGGGAAGAGGTAAAAGGCAATTTTACGTTTCTTTACAAAGTTCGGTTTTATTCTTTTAATCTACTTAATTTAAAATCCCTATAGTTACTTCTGAGCTAGTATCTGTTAAGATTAATGAAGAATTAATAATTTTTGACAGTAATACTTGGAGAATGTAATGTTTATTAGTGAATTGTCCCCCTTATTTCGAGAATTTACCCAGAATCCAGTTTCATTTATGGGTGGATTTGTTTCCGGTGTCCTCCGACTCAACCTGAACGAAGACCCAGTTAAAAGTTGGCTAAATAAAAAAGGTTGTGGTTGTGGTTATAGTTCTAGCAACCTGGGTACAGAGGCAAAAAATGACAAAGCTAATGGACCGCAACAAATTACAATTGACTAAATTACTTAATATTACTTGTCTCAATTTAGGCTAATAATGGGTAATAGGTAATGAGTAATAGGAATTACAACAGTTACCTATTTCCCGTCTTTAAAAATAAATTTAAGAATCATTTGGGTACAAAATGTGGGATAAAATCTACATCCACACCAGGAAAATGGAAGTATCTATCCTCTTGAATATCAAATTTAGATTACAGAATCGTCATACTTCTTAATAAACCAACAGCGTAAACACAAAACGTTCTAATCTAAAAATTGAACTGGGTTAAGCTAGATTTTTCCGGCGTGATATTCACAGATATGCAAAAATGTCAAGCCTTAAAATAAATAATCCAGGCTTAACACATAAACGATTATGATAGGAGTTTTACAAATCCCATGAGTGTTAAGGCAAGCGGTGGAAGCTCAGTTGCGCGTCCGCAACTATATCAAACCTTACCTGTCTCCACCATTTCCCAAGCGGAACAACAAGACCGCTTTTTGGGAAGAGGTGAACTAAGTGAACTTGGCAGTTATTTTGCCTCCGGTGCCAAGCGGTTAGAAATTGCCAAAATTTTGACAGACAATTCCGAAATTATCGTTTCTCGTGCGGCTAACCGGATTTTCGTTGGTGGTTCACCAATGGCCTTCTTAGAAAAGCCCCAAGAACGAGAATTGGCAATGGTTGGTGCTGGTACTAGTGTCCAAGAGGGCATGAAATTAGGAACAATCACTTACGTAGAAAGTCGTGGTGGTTTCTTTGAAAATCTGCGTTCTATTTTCAATACCTCTGCCGGTGGACCCACACCTCCAGGCTTTAGACCCATTAACGTAGCTCGTTATGGTCCGGGTAACATGGCCAAGAGCTTACGGGACTTGTCCTGGTTCTTGCGTTATGCTACCTATGCGATTGTCGCTGGCGACCCGAATATTATCTCTGTGAATACCAGAGGTTTACGGGAAATTATTGAAAATGCCTGTTCTGGTGAAGCAACTATTGTCGCTTTACAGGAAATCAAGTCAGCCTCCCTATCTTATTTCCGTAAAGATGCGGCAGCTACAGAAATTGTCACTCAGTATATGGATGTACTGCTGACAGAATTCCAAGCCCCCACACCTTCCGCCCAAGTCCGTCAACGTCCTACTGGCGACCAACAAGGGTTAAAACTGCCGCAAATTTACGCTATTTCCGCAGAACGTCGTCCCAAGTACGTTATGAAGCCCGGTTTGTCTTCTAGCGAAAAGACAGAAACCATCAAAGCGGCCTATCGTCAAGTATTTGAGCGCGATATTACCCGTGCTTATAGCTTGTCTATTTCTGACTTGGAATCAAAAGTTAAAAATTGCGAAATCTCTATGCGGGAGTTTATTCGCCGTCTTGCGAAATCTCCTCTTTACCAAAAACAGTTTTACCAGCCTTTTATTAATAGCCGGGTGATTGAATTGGCTTTCCGTCACATTTTAGGACGGGGTCCAAGTAGTCGTGAGGAAGTGCAAAAATATTTTGCAATTGTTTCTCTCAAAGGTTTAGCGGGTTTGGTTGATGCTTTGGTAGATTCTACCGAATACAGCGATTACTTTGGCGAAGAAACAGTTCCCTACATTCGGGGTCTGGGTCAAGAAGCTCAAGAATGTCGCAACTGGGGACAACAACAAGACCTGTTTAAATACAGCGCGCCTTTCCGAAAAGTTCCTCAGTTTATTACAACTTTTGCTGCTTACGAACAACCATTACCTGACCAACATCCCTACGGTTCTGGTAATGACCCATTGGAAATTCAATTTGGGGCGATTTTCCCGAAAGAAACCCGCAACCCCAGCAGCAGCCCTGCACCTTTTAGTAAGGATACCCGTCGGATCTTGATTCACCAAGGACCTGGTATTAATAATCAATTGAGTAATCCTGGGGCGCGAGGTGTAGCTCCTGGTACTTTGGGCGCTAAGGTGTTCAAGTTAGACCAATTACCTGGAACTATTGGTAAAAAAGCCGCTAAGGGTGCAAGTGTTAAGTTCTCGGAAAGTTCTACCCAAGCGGTAATTAAGGCTTGTTACTTGCAAGTTTTTGGTCGTGATGTTTACGAAGGTCAACGCCTGAAGGTTGCAGAAATCAAGCTGGAAAATGGCGAAATTACTGTCCGTGAGTTTGTACGGATGTTGGCAAAGTCGGATTTATTCCGTAAGCTATACTGGACTTCCTTGTATGTATGTAAGTCCATTGAGTACATTCACCGTCGCTTATTAGGTCGTCCTACCTACGGTCGGGAAGAAAACAATAAGTATTTTGACTTAGCTGCTAAGAAGGGCTTCTATGCGGTTGTTGATGCCATTCTTGACACTGACGAATACAGTCAAACATTTAATGAAGATACAGTTCCTTACGAACGTTATCTAACTCCTGCGGGTGTGTCCTTACGTCAACTGCGTGTTGGTACTATCCGTGAAGATTTGGCGAATGTTGAGAAACAAGAAACACCTCGCTTTGTGGAATTGGGTGCAGTCACAGAAATGCGGACTGAACCAGATATTGATTTCCGTATCAACCAAGGTGTTACTAAGCAGCGTGAGCAAACCAAGGTCTTTAAGCTCATAGCTAATACCGTTGATAAGGTTGCGGTTCACACTTTAATTAGTGGTGCTTATCGGCAAATTTTTGAACGGGATATCGCGCCTTTTATCCTCAAAAATGAGTTTACTGTTCTAGAAACTCAATTGGGTAATGGGGAAATTACTGTCAAGGAATTTATTGAGGCTGTGGGTTATTCCAGTCTTTACATTAAGGAGTTTTATGCACCTTATCCCAATACTAAGGTAATTGAGATGGGTACTAAGCACTTCTTAGGACGTGCACCCATTGACCAAGGGGAAATTCGTAAGTATAATCAAATCTTAGCTACTCAAGGTATTAAGGCGTTTATTCGCGCTATGGTGAATAGTCCTGAGTATGCTCAAGCTTTTGGTGAAGATACTGTTCCTTACCGCCGCTTCCCCACTTTACCCGCTGCTAACTTCCCCAATACCGAGAAACTTCACAACCAGTTAACCAAACAAAATGATGATTTGGTTGTTCCTAGTTTTGAAACTGTTAAGCCCCGGATTAAAACTGAGAATACACCAATTCTTGGGAAAGCGATCGCTGATTTAGCAGCCGAAGCTAAGAAAATGGACAAAACTAAACCTTTGTTCATGGAATTGGGTCGTTCTTTCAATGACGGTCATGGCCAGTCTGTGGAAGTTGGTGTCGGTACAAGCCGCCGCAAACCAGCCCGGATTTACCGTGCTACCACCGGGACAAATTCCCCAGAAACCAATCAGGTAATTAATGCTATTTACTGTCAAATCATGGACGTATTTAGCGGTCAAGTTCCTGAATATTTCCGCCGTTCTGATTTAGATAGCAAATTACGTAATGGTGAAATTACCGTGCGTGAGTTTGTCCTAGAATTAGCCAGTTGCGAAATCTACCGCAAACGTTTCTACGCTCCTTATCCCAATACTAAGGTAATTGAATTCCTATTCCGTCACCTATTGGGACGCGCACCAGCCACCCAAGGTGAAATCCGTCAATATAACAAATTATTGGCTGATAAGGGGTTAAGGGCGGCTGTAGAGTCCATTGTCAATAGCGCTGAGTATGCTCGCTACTTTGGTGAAGATGTTGTTCCTTACAAACGCTATCCCTCAATACCTGCAGGTAACTACTTGGGTAGTGTCCAGGCTGAAGCTGACTTAGTGAAACAATCTTGGTCTAGCTTGTCTCCTTCTGTTTTAACCGGTCGCGCCAAGTAACAGATAGGTGACAGGTGATAGGTGATAGGTAATAGGTGATAGGTGATAGTAAAAAGAAGGTAAGAGGTTTAATAAATATCTTTCTGTTCCCTGTTTCCTGTTTCCTGTTTCCTGTTTCCTGTTCCCTGATGAATGAGCAAATCTGAAAATAAGTGTTACAAAATATTAAGAGCAGTAATAAATGCTCAACATAATACTGGAGAATATTTTACGGGAGGTAATTGAGTGTTCCACCTGGTTTACACCAAATCCAGTCAATCTGGCTATAAATGTAAATCAAGATGTTAGACTTCAATATCAACCGCATAAAGTCGTACCAGTTTAATCAAATCCTGGTTCAATTAGTTTTGGAGGAATCCATTAATGAGTATCGTCACGAAAGCTATCGTGAATGCTGATGCAGAAGCTCGCTACCTCAGCCCCGGCGAATTAGATAGAATCAAAGGTTTTGCTGCTGGTGGCGCACAACGTCTCCGCATCGCTCAAGTATTGACCGAAAACCGCGAGCGCATTGTTAAGCAAGCTGGCGACCAACTATTCCAAAAACGTCCTGATGTTGTTTCCCCCGGTGGTAACGCTTACGGTCAAGAAATGACAGCTACTTGCTTGCGTGACTTAGACTACTACCTCCGTCTTGTTACCTACGGAATCGTTTCTGGTGATGTTACCCCCATCGAAGAAATCGGTATCGTTGGTGTTCGGGAAATGTACAAGTCTTTGGGTACTCCCATTGATGCAGTTGCTGGTGGCGTTGCCGCTATGAAGAACGTTGCTGCTACCCTATTGTCTGCTGAAGACGCTGGTGAAGCTGGTTCTTACTTCGACTACGTTGTTGGTGCAATGCAGTAGGTTTTAGCTATATTCTTGGCTCAAACTGATACTGTTGCAATAAGGTTGGAAATAAGGAAAAAACAACAATGCAAGACGCAATTACCTCCGTTATCAATTCTTCAGACGTTCAAGGTAAATACCTTGATACTTCTGCTCTCGAAAAACTAAAAGGCTACTTCGCTACTGGTGAACTGCGCGTTCGTGCAGCAGGAACCATCAGCGCTAATGCTGCTGCTATCGTTAAAGAAGCTGTAGCTAAGTCTTTGTTGTACTCTGATGTTACCCGTCCTGGTGGTAATATGTACACCACCCGTCGTTACGCAGCTTGTATCCGTGACTTGGATTATTACTTGCGTTATGCTACCTATGCTATGCTCGCTGGTGATGCTTCCATTTTGGATGAGCGCGTATTGAATGGTTTGAAAGAAACCTACAATTCCTTGGGAGTACCCGTAGGCTCTACTGTTCAAGCTATCCAAGCTATGAAGGAAGTAACCGCTAGTTTGGTAGGTCCTGACGCTGGTAAAGAAATGGGCGTTTACTTCGACTATATCTCTTCTGGCTTGAGCTAGGATTTAGGTTTGCACTTAGTCATTTAGGTGCGATTTGTATGTTAGTCTGGAGATCAATCATGATTGCTAGAAGGTTCTCTTGCTGATTGATTGTAAGTGTTATCAGTCTAGTTTTGATGGTTGATTTCCAGTCTTGAAAAAAATAATTAAAGATTTTCACTCAAGATATTTGAGATAAAAAAGTTTCCCAAACAATATCAGGAGATTTAAAGCAAAATGGCTCGTTTATTTAAAGTAACTGCTTGTGTTCCTAGCCTATCTCGTACTCGCACCCAACGCGAATTACAAAACACTTACTTTACTAAGTTAGTTCCCTATGAAAATTGGTTCCGCGAACAACAACGAATCATGAAAATGGGTGGCAAAATTGTTAAAGTGGAATTAGCAACTGGTAAACAAGGTACTAATACTGGTTTGTCTTAATTTTTATAAATCAAACATTATTTTATTTTGATTTTGAAAGGGGTCTAAAAAGGCCTCTTTTTTTTTGATTATATTTTCGGTGTTGCTGATTAAGCTAATTTAGCTGACGCAGAGGCGCTCCAGTCACGGAGAGGAGGTCTTATTTGATATTCTTTTGTGTCAAACAGAAAGTTGTAAAGTGCTTTAGTTGAGTTTACTGCTAATCTTGCATGATGTTCTGATTGTTTATAGGAAATTACATGAGAGTCACTGATTGTATAGTGTATTATAGGAGTCCTTCTACTCCCTAGTGCTTAAATTTACACCAGCGAGTAAAGCTAAACCCCTATACATTTGGGTTCTTCGTAATTTGTGAAAATTCAAATCTCAGTAGTTATGAATATAAATTTATTCTTAACTCCTGATAGGGAAGTGTGGACTTAGCCATACTTCTACCTGTTGAACTTCTATTTTTAAGATTCTTCGGTTTCTTCTTCTTCAGTCGTTGGATAAACGAATTTAGAACGGCCACTCAAAATGGATTTACCAAGGGAAATAGCTTTCTGCGCTTCCACAGCAGCCTTATGTCTCCAGGTCGCGCGGCGTTTATCTCTTTTAGATTTTGATGTTTTCTTCTTAGGAACAGCCATGACAGCAGTATATCGTGATTCTTGACAACCTTCCTATTCTAAGCGATTAATTGACTTTTGACTGGCAATCTTTAACTTTTGATTTCCGCAGCCATGGAGTTGGGTTTCCCGTCTATTGACCAAACAATAGTAAATCGCGGGCTGTTTTGAAATAAGTTGTCCAAATTTGGGGATCTGGGCTGATCCGCCATTGAGGACGACTAACCTCTAATGATAAAATAGGTGCGGTAGATCCCCGATTTTGTGCTGAAATAATAACAGATACTTCTGTTACCAAAATATCTTGGTCAAAGCTACGTTGAGTTGTGGCTCTAGCCGCAGCTTCTGCCCTTCTTAGCAAGGTATCATAGCTTTCCTCTGGTAAACTGTCCATCAGTAAATCTACTCTAGCCGTGTAAGCTTGGACAATTCGTGGATTGATTACTTCCGTGGTTAACCATAAAGGAATTGCTAATAACAGCCAAGTTCCACCATGAATAATCCGCATTTTTTTACCGACTTGGTCAATAAGTAAAAAGCGGATAACTGAAAATGTTTGCTGCTTAGAAATCCTGAACATAAACTTTTAGCTCCTGAATGATCGATTATGGACATCAAGTGCAAATATTTTATGATTATTTATGTTATATAAACTACAACTAATTTGATCAATAGCCAAAAATTAACTAAACTATAATACATAAGTTAGCTTTGCGTTAAAAACTCTCTGCTAACAACAATTTCAGGCAAACAACAACCGACAAAGAGCGGTATGGTAAATTACTGGGCAATTGTCATCGGCATTAATCAATATCAATCATTTCAACCTCTCAGTTGCGCTCAATCCGATGCTGAGGCAATTCAGGGCTTTCTAGTCACACAAGCAGGTTTTCTCCCTGAAAAATGCCTGTTAATGACCAATTCTTCACCCCCCATTGGCAAACGATCCTCCTATCCCTCAAAAGAAAATATTCTCTCGTTGCTCGAAGAACTAGCAGCTACGTCTTGGCAACCAAAAGACTATTTATGGTTATTTTTTAGCGGCTATGGGGTTAATTGCAAAGAACAAGATTATTTAATGCCAGTCGCTGGCAATCCTGAGCAAATTCCCGAAACTGGGATAGAAGTGCGATCGCTTATACACAGTCTACAAGGTACTGGACTCAATATCTTATTGATATTTGATATTAACCGCGCTTTTGGGACTCAAGCAGATGCACCCGTAGGTCAAGAAATCATCGAATTAGCTGAAAAAATGCAAATTGGGGCAATTATTTCCTGTCAACCTGATGAATTTTCCCATGAAAGCACCGAATTAGGTCATAGTTTCTTCACAGCAGCATTATTAGAAGCTTTGAGTTCTGGAAAAGGATACAATTTCGCCGATTTAGCTGCCTACCTGACTTATCTTACACCCAAACTTTGTCAACACCACTGGCGGCCAGTCCAAAACCCTGTGACGGTTATTCCCTCTCTATCTCTAGATATTTTACCCGTCTTGACATTAGATGAAAACTCAGAAGCAATTATTTTCCCAGAAGAAAGTTTTGCTATGATTACTACCGCACCTCCCCTGGAAAATAGCACCTCCAGCACCACACAGTCAGCTTTGTGGGCAGAAAATGCCGCCGTTAAGACAACTTTAACCCCAATAGCAACTCCTCTAGTTTTAGAGTCATCTGTTGAGAGCAATCATACTTTAGCAACTTCCCTAGAATCTGGGACAGAGGGTAGATTTCTTCCCGCTGTAACTACAGATCGTATCTATCCTTTAGACCAGTCTCAGCTACCAATTTGGCAACAATTTATCATTTGGGGTGGCGGTACTATGGTAATAGTAGGTTTAATTGCTACATTTTTACTTCGCAATCAGGAGCGGTTCCGCTTTAAAAATTTCTCCAATACTGTATCTAATCGTCAGACCCATCAACCTCAGTTTCCCCAAATATTCGCTAATAATCAACATTCTAGTCATGACCGAATTAAGGCAAATTCGGACTCTAATAACCGTAATCAAGCAATTTTAGAGCTAGAGAAAATGTTTCTTATCCCTACTAAACCTACTGATTTAAGTATTGCCATCGCTAAAGCCCAGAGAACTCCACCGGAAGCTCCACTATACGCCAAAGCCCAGGAAAATATTCGGGTTTGGTGTCAAATGATTTTAGAATTGGCACAAGCACAAGCCAAGGAAGGAAAATATGCAAATGCCATGGCAACTGCCCAGTTAATTACTAAGAACGAGCCACTTTATACTCAATCCCAAACTGTCATTCAAAAATGGCAACTGGAAGCCAAGCAATACGCAAGTAATAAAACTCTCTTAGAGGCTGCTAAAGCTTTAATCCTTCCTGAGGAAGCATCTACCTACAATCGGGCTATCGAGGTCGCTAAAAAAATCAAAAAAGGACAACCGGGTTTTGAAATTGCCCAAACCTCAATTAATCAATGGAGTGAAAAAATTTTGAACTTAGCTAAAATCCGTGCCACTCAAGGAGATTTTAAGGCCGCTGTCGCTACCGCTACATTAGTTCCAGAAGTAACGATCGCTTATGAAGACGCTCAAGATGCTATCCAAAAATGGCAACTTCAAAGGAATTAGTCAATGGTCAGTTGTAAACCGTGAATCACCCATTACCCATTATATTAGCAATACTGGGAAATATCTTCACCACATACATCAGCTAAATAGCACATTGCTTTAAATCGTAACCCTACTACTTCTTCATACAAAGGGTTAAGTTTACACATGGGTGGAATGTGAAACAGTGTTTTCCCAAATACTTTGACATCACGCTCAAATGGACACTGAGCCGGAATGTATTTACAGAGACGATGAGCTAATTGGCGATCGCTTACTTGAATACTATCTACCCAATTTCGCAAAGGGCGTAAAAATTCCCAAACAGGCTTAGGTGCAACATCGTGTAAAGGTTCACTAGCGGCTGTTTGACTTAGAGAAATCCAACTTGATAAAAAAATCTTATTGCTGGTATTTTTAGATACCTTCATGATAATTCCTCTTTTTTTGTAAGGGTATTCACCTTATTGATGAATATGTAATATAACAAGAACATGAACCGAAAAACAGGATTATTACGGAAATTCTGTAAAAAGTGTAATCTAATACCGCCTATGGTTGAATCTATATACTAGTAAGTTACTCCGACCGTAATTTCCCGAAAAGCAATGTTTTGTCCATCGAATTTTATTAGTAACTTGTCACAGTTAAAATTCTAATAAAGACATCTGCCTTTGGGTGTTATTTACCCCAATTGTAACACAACTTAATATACTAATTACTATTAATAATGAAGATCAGGGAAAATACTCTTAAATAGCTAACATCAGGCATAAATAGCAATACCATGCTGGATTTTACCGTAAAGTAGTCATATTCTCCTTAATGCTTACCCATAGTCCTCCAGGCTCATGGATAGTTTTTAGCTTCAGCCGTGGTATCCTCTCTAAATTTCTTGCTTGATGACACCATAGCCCTAATTTTTACACCCCTCACCCTAAGTCTAACTCTATCTTTAGGATTAAATCCATTGTTTGCCAGTTAGCCGTAGCTGATGGTACTAAAATTGTTTCTGTAGAACGCTTTTGCAGTATTCTTGAGAAGATGCGGCTCTACTGTGAATAGGATACATTAATTGATTAATGCAAAAAATCTATTCTCAAATCAAAAAAACGCAAAGATGTTAAAAAACACCTTTGCGCGAGATAATTATTTAAGAAGCCACCGCAGTAGAACGAGTCCGTCGTCTTCTACCATCAGAAACCTTGACAGCAGGCTCTTCCGGGACTTGCATCAACAACGTTAAAGCAGGTTGACATTGCAACTCTCTCCGCATGGAACGAGCCAACTCCCGCTCTAAAGTCTCCTGCAATCCACCCCAGTCTGTATCAGCGGGTTGTCTTTCCACAGGAGAAAACTCTGTCCAACGGACGCTGAGAATTTCCTCAATGCGTTGTTGTACCCATTTTTGCAAGAGCGATCGCTCAATACTCGTTACCACACCCTGCATATGCAGTTCTGGTCTAGCCATCAGCTTACCACTCCAATCAATAGCAGCAGCAATAGTCACAGTCCCCTCAGAAGCCATGCGTTGGCGTTCTTGCAACACTTTAGAACTAACCATCCCGGAACTAGAAGTATCCACCAATTCAATTCCAGCGGCCACTTTCCCAGAAACACGGATAGAATTTTCTGTTAACTCGATGACATCCCCATTTTGGATAATCACCATATTTTCCGCAGGAATACCCATACTTTGAGCGGTTTCCGAATGCTTAACTAACATCCGATGTTCACCATGAAATGGTACAAAGAACTTAGGACGAGTTAAAGCAATCATCAGCTTTTGTTCTTCCTGACAACCATGTCCAGAAACGTGAATCCCCTTATCCCGTCCATAGACCACTTTTGCTCCCTGAATCATCAATTTATCAATGGTATTCACCACCGCAATTGTATTACCAGGAATAGGATTAGCGGAGAATAGAACCGTATCTCCTTGACGAATTTTGATGTGAGGATGTTCTTTATTAGCAATTCTCGTCATCGCTGCCATTGTTTCACCCTGAGAGCCTGTAGTTAAAATCAGCACTCTCTCATCTGGCATTCCTCGCACCGTATGCAAGGGTTGAAATAGGCTATCCTCACACTTGATATAACCTAAGTTGCGAGCATGGGCAATTAAATTCAGCATGGAACGCCCCACAATTGTCACCACACGATTATGTTTTCTTGCTAGTTGCAAAATCATGTTAATGCGATGGACGCTAGAAGAAAAGGTAGTAACAAATAAGCGTCCATTGGCCTGGGAAAATTCTCGGTCAAGGTTGGGAAAAACAGCCCGTTCAGAAGGTGTAAACCCTGGCGATTCTGCATTAGTAGAATCACTTAATAGGCAAAGTACGCCTTTTTCACCATGTTCTGCCAAGCGTTGTAAATCAAACTTTTCACCATCTACGGGAGTATGATCAATTTTAAAATCTCCAGTGTGAATAACTACGCCTATTGGTGTATGAATAGCAACAGTAAAGCTATCAGCAATAGAGTGGGTATTGCGGATATATTCGACAAAGAAATGTTTGCCAATTCTCACCACGTCACGGGGGAGGACTGATCTTAGTTCTGTGCGGTCGCGGACTCCTGCTTCTTCCAATTTCCCCTCTAGCATGGCCATTGCTAGTCTAGGTCCATGAATTACCGGAATATCAAATTGCTTCAAATGGAAAGCAATTCCCCCGATATGGTCTTCGTGACCATGAGTAACGATCATCCCTTTGATTTTGTGGCGATTTTCCCGTAGATAAGTTGTATCGGGTAATACGATATTTACGCCGTGCATGGCTTCTGTAGGAAAGGCTAATCCTGCATCTAGCAGCACAATTTCGTCTTCATACTCGAACACACAAGTATTTTTACCTATTTCGTGTAAACCGCCCAAAGGAATAATTTTGAGAGCGGAATGAGATTCGTTTTTAGACATTTTCTTCTGTTTTTGTTAGTTGTGAATCAGTAAATCGTTCGGTTTCTTGTATCCAAGAACAGACTAAATTTCCGTTTAAATTCAGCTTCTATAAAGTCCTATTTGATTTCGTTAACTTCAAACTGAATGATTTTTATATTGTTCAGTTTTACCACAGGTGTTTAAATTGTAATTTAGTAACAATTTGTACACATTATTTATAAATCACTCACTTATTTTCCCTTGGATTAAATTCAGCTTTTGCATGACCGATGCTAACTTTTCAGATACATCTGTATCAGCTTCACACAGGGGTAGACGAGTTGAACCTACTTCCCAACCTTGCAGTTTTAGTGCTTCTTTGACAGGAATGGGATTTGTAGTTAAAAACAAAGCTTTAAACAATGGGAATAGTTGCAGATGAATGTCGGTAGCAATTTGAGTTTTTCCCGCTTTCCAGGATTGAATCATCTGTTGGAGTTGATTACCGACCAGATGAGAAGCTACACTGACCACACCTTGAGCACCTATTGCTAACATTGGCAAGGTTAAAGAATCATCTCCAGCGTAAATCTGAAATTCTGTTGGTGTCAAGCGGCGGATTTCACTAACTTGATCTAAGTTACCACTGGCTTCTTTAATGGCGACAATATTATCAATTGCAGCCAACCGCACTACTGTTTCTGGCAGCAGGTTTTGACCAGTCCTTCCAGGAATATTATATAACATCATCGGCAAGTCGGGACAAGATTGTGCTATTGTTTGAAAATGCCGATATAAACTAGCTTGGGGTGGTTTGTTGTAGTAAGGAACTACTTGTAAAGAACCATGTACTCCTATTTTAGCCGCTTTTTGAGTGGCGGCGATCGCTTCTTTGGTGTCATTAGAACCACACCCGGCAATTACTTTAGCTTTTCCTGATACAGCTTGCAATACTTCCACAAATAATTGGTATTCTTCATCCCAAGTCAGGGTTGGGGATTCTCCGGTTGTTCCACACACAACTAAGGCATCTGTACCATTATTAACTAGATGATTGGCAAGTTTGGCAACTACATCATAATTAATACCACCGTCTGGTTTAAACGGCGTAATCATAGCGGTTAAAATTGTCCCAAAATCTCCCATACTCTTTCCTCTCATGTTGCTAGTTGTTGGTTGTTGATTACCTTATAACTTATGAAAAACGACTTGATTTAAACTTATACTGTAGTCAATTTTAGTAAATTCTTCTCTACTAATAATTCGGCAATTTGCACTGCATTTAAGGCCGCACCCTTACGAATTTGATCACCGCATAGCCACAATTCTAACCCACAAGCATGAGAAATGTCTTGGCGAATTCTTCCCACTAAAACATCATCTTTACCACTGGCATCTATGGGCATAGGAAAATAATTTGCTTGCCAATCTTCCACTAATTTAACACCAGGTGATTTTCTTAAAATTTCCCTAGCTTCATCTGGATCAAAAGGTGTTTCAAACTCTAGATTAATCGCTTCAGAATGGGCGCGAAGTACGGGAACACGTACACAAGTGGCTGTAATTCTGATTTCTGGACTACTAAATATTTTGCGGGTTTCATTAACCATTTTCATTTCTTCCTCACAATATCCCCAAGCTGTTAGGGGGGAATTATGGGTAAATAAATTAAATGCCAACGGATAAGGTAAGACCTCTGCTACTGGTTGCTTTCCTTGTAGTATAGCCTCACTTTGGATTTTTACTTCTGCCATTGCCTTGGCACCAGCGCCACTAGCAGATTGATAGGTAGCAGCTACGATCCTTTTCACTGATTTGACTTGATGTAAAGGCCACACTGCCAAAGACATGAGAATTGTTGTACAGTTAGGATTAGCAATAATACCTTTATGAGTAAATGCAGCTTGGGGATTTACTTCTGGAACTATCAAAGGAACATCCGGGTTCATGCGGAAGGCGCTGGAATTATCAATTACCACTGCTCCTTGTGCGACAGCTATTCCCGCCCAAATTTTGGAAATGCTACCTCCAGCACTAGCTAAGACTATATCTAGATTTTTGAAACTGTCATTACTGACTGCCTCTACGGTGATATCCTCTCCTTTAAATCTCAAACTCTTGCCAGCACTGTGTTCTGATGCCAACAACTTTAAATCAGCCAAAGGAAAATTCCGGCTTTCTAGTAATTCTAGCAACTCAGTACCTACAGCCCCAGTTGCTCCCAAAACAGCTACACGATAGGATTTAGACAAACTCAACTCCTCCTTTAAGAGGTAACTAGCAATTTTTTTCCAACTCAAAAAACTAAGTATATCTATACTGTTTCTTTCCAAAACAGATGTTAAATAATAAGAATTGCATATTTTGGGGATTTTATCTCATGTTTAGAGGTTTATTGAGAATTTTCAGGTTTTGTTGTTTATACCTTAAGTTAAATTTAAGTGATATCACAGTTTATAACAACTTATCAGCTATAGCAATCAAATATATTATGATCCTAACACATAATTTACCATTATACATTAAAGTGCAAAAAAAGCCTTTTTTGTTAATCACCTGTCCACTCGCTGACTTTTGGCAGTACACTGAATATCTACCGAAGGAGATTGATCCACCCTTGGGTTGAATAATGCCTGATGTGATTAGGTTATGGCTGCTGGCTATAGCTTGTTTCCCACGGGTTAGGCGTGTAAGCTTGGGGAATTGCTCTCCTAGTCTCATTAAAGCACAAAGTAAATGTCTAGACTTGATCTAGTATTTATATAGCAGATCAAAATACCAGAAAAATAAAAATAAAGCATGAAAGTTACCCAGGAAAAACTTCCCGCCAGTCAAATTGGTTTGGAAATAGAAATTACACCGGAAATCACCAAACAAAAATACGAGCAAGCCGTTAGAAATTTAACTAAGACCGTAAATATTCCTGGGTTTCGCAAAGGCAAAGTACCCCGGCAAATATTAATACAACGTATTGGTAATTCTCGCGTCAAAGCAACTGCTCTGGAAGAAATCCTTCAAGAAGGCATTGAGCAAGCAATTAAACAAGAAGCGATTACAGCAATTGGTCAACCTCAATTACGGTCTTCTTTTGATGATTTAATTGTCAATTATGAACCAGGACAACCCCTGACTTTTGCGGCTGCTGTGGATGTTGTTCCAGAAATCAAGTTAAATCAATACACGGGTTTAGCAGCCAAAGCGGAGGAAATCCAGTATGATCCCACCCAAGTGGATACCGTTATTGAAGCCCAAAGAGAAAAATTAGCAACATTAGTTCCTGTGGAGGGACGGGCTGCGGAAATTGGTGATATGGTAGTGATTGACTTTAAGGGTGTGATTGCCAAAACTGAAGGTGATGATCCTGATAGTGAACCCAAACCCATTCCCGGCGGACAAGGAACTGATTTTCAAGTTGAGTTACAGGAAGATAAGTTTATTCCCGGTTTTGTCTTGGGTATCGTGGGTATGAACCCAGAAGAAACCAAAGAAGTAGCTGCTCAATTCCCAGAACCTTACGGTAATGAAGAATTATCTGGTAAAGCAGCTTTGTTTACCATTACCCTCAAAGAAATTAAAACCAAAGAACTGCCAGAATTAGACGATGATTTTGCCCAAGAAGTCAGCGACTTTGAGACATTAGAGCAATTGCGGGCATCCTTAGTAGAACGGTATCAAAAAGAAGCTGCAGATAAAACCAAAGACAATCAGCAAGAGGCTTTACTAACGGAACTGCTTAATTATGTCGAAATAGACTTGCCGACCACACTCATTGATCAAGAAATTGATGCTATGCTATCACAGACAGCCATGAAGTTGTCCGAGCAAGGAATAGACGTGAAAAAGCTATTCACCCAAGAAATTATCCCCCAATTACGAGATAGATCCAAACCTGAAGCTATAGAGCGTCTCAAACGGACTCTATCTTTACAAGAAATTGGCAAACGCGAATCTATTGAGGTGGGAACGGAAGAAGTTGAAGCTAGAGTCACAGAATTGATGACAGAGTACGCTGATCAAGATTTGGATGAAAATAGACTGCGTGGAGTTGTCAAAGAAGAACTTTTAACCAAAAAGATCGTTGATTGGTTGTTAGAACGTTCATCTGTGGAACTGGTCGCGGCAGGTTCTTTAAGTGCTGAAGAAGTAACTGAAAGCACTGAAGTAGTTCAGGAAGAAGAAACTAGTAATCCTGAGTAATTGGTAATGGGTAATTGGTAATGGGTAATTGGTAGTTAGGAAATATCTGCCCCCTGCCTCTTACTCCTACCCCCTGCCCTCTGCCTCTTACTCCTGAATTCTGTCTTATAGGGCATAATGGTTAACAGTTCACAATTTCATGCCATTTATTTTTAAATATTCTAGTATGCTTGTATCGCAATCGGCAAATTACCCAATCACCAGCTTGAGTCCTCTCGGTACTCGTGGCAGTTCCAGTAGTTCTAGTAATATTGTGCCGATGGTGGTAGAACAGTCTGGAATGGGAGAAAGGGCATTTGATATCTACTCCCGCTTACTGCGCGAGCGGATTATTTTTTTAGGAACGCCCATAGATGATGTTGTAGCTAATTCTATTGTTGCCCAATTACTTTTCCTGGACTCTGAGGACGCGGAAAAGGATATTCAATTGTACATTAATTCTCCTGGTGGCTCTGTCTACGCGGGTATGGCAATCTATGATACAATTCAACAAATACGTCCCGATGTTGTAACTATCTGTTTTGGATTAGCCGCGAGCATGGGGGCATTTTTATTAACGTCTGGAACTGCTGGAAAACGGATGTCTTTACCTGACTCCCGGATTATGATTCACCAACCCCTGGGTGGCGCTCAAGGGCAGGCCATTGACATTGAAATTCAAGCGCGAGAAATCCTTTACATCAAGGGTGAATTAAATCAATTAATGGCCAAGCATACTGGTCAACCTTTGGAAAAAATTGAGGCTGATACCGAGCGCGACTTTTTCATGTCAGCAGAAGAGGCGAAGAATTATGGTTTGATCGATCAGGTCATTTCTAGACAAAATCTTCCGACAGCAGGGTAAATCGTCGTCATTCTGAAATAAGAGGCTGATATGTCTAAGTACGACTCCCATTTAAAATGTTCATTTTGTGGCAAGTCTCAAGAGCAAGTACGTAAATTAATCGCAGGTCCGGGAGTCTACATCTGCGATGAATGCGTTGACTTGTGTAATGAAATCCTTGATGAGGAATTGCTGGATACCAATGCAGCAGCCCCACCACAATCACCGCAAAAATCAGAACCGCCTGAAAAACGTCGCACCCGTTCGTCTAATCTCTCGTTTAATCAAATCCCTAAACCGAGGGAGATTAAAAATTATTTAGATGAACACGTGATTGGCCAAGATGAAGCTAAGAAAGTCCTATCTGTGGCTGTTTACAATCATTACAAACGACTGGCTATTCTTCAGTCTAAGGGTAATGGGAAGGCTGGGGTAGATGATGCCATAGAACTACAAAAGTCCAATATTTTACTTATTGGTCCAACTGGTTGCGGTAAAACTCTATTAGCGCAAACTCTGGCCAAAATTCTGGATGTTCCTTTTGCTGTTGCTGATGCTACAACCCTGACGGAAGCTGGATACGTGGGGGAGGATGTGGAAAATATCCTGTTGCGTCTGTTGCAGGTGGCAGATTTGGATGTGGAAGAGGCTCAACGGGGTATTATCTACATTGATGAAATTGATAAAATCGCCCGCAAAAGTGAAAATCCCTCTATTACTAGGGATGTTTCTGGAGAAGGGGTACAACAGGCTTTACTGAAGATGTTAGAGGGGACTGTGGCTAATGTCCCACCCCAGGGCGGACGTAAGCACCCGTATCAAGATTGTATCCAAATTGATACGAGCAATATTTTGTTTGTCTGTGGTGGTGCTTTCGTCGGTTTGGAAAAGGTTGTAGACCAGAGAGTTGGTAAAAAGTCAATTGGCTTTGTACAGCCTGGGGATGTCCAAACTAAGGAAAAACGCGCTGCTGATACCTTACGTCATCTGCAACCAGATGATTTGGTGAAATTTGGCATGATTCCTGAGTTTATTGGCCGGATTCCTATGGTGGCTGTGGTAGACCCTCTAGATGAGGAGGCACTAATGGCAATTCTCACTGAACCACGCAGTGCTTTGGTAAAACAGTACCAAAAACTGCTAAATATGGATAATGTTCAGTTAGATTTTAAACCAGATGCGTTGAAAGCGATCGCTCAAGAGGCTTATCGGCGGAAAACTGGAGCGCGGGCTTTACGAGGTATCGTGGAGGAGTTGATGCTGGATGTGATGTATGAGTTACCTTCCCGTAAAGATGTGACTCGCTGTACTATTACTAAGGAAATGGTGGAAAAACGTTCTACTGCTGAATTGTTGGTACATCCTTCTTCTTTACCGAAACCAGAATCGGCTTAAAAGTCAGTTGTCAATTGTCAATTGTCAATTGTTAGTTGTCAATTGTCAATTGTCAGTTGTTAGTTGTCAATTGTTAGTTGTCAATTGTTAGTTGTTAGTTGAATTGTGACAATGAGTTATATAAATGTTCGGGGTGTTGATCATTATTACGAATGGATAAAAAAACCATCAGATATTATTAAACCTGTGATGGTTTTTGTACATGGTTGGGCTGGTTCGGCTAGATATTGGCAAAGTACGGCTGAGGCTTTATTAGATAATTTCGATTGTTTATTATATGATTTACGGGGTTTTGGTCGTTCTCAATGTCAACCTCAAAATAACAGTAATTTAAGTTATGAATTAACAGAATATGTAGAAGATTTGGCGGTTTTATTAAATGAGTTAAATCTTGATCGTGTTTATATTAACGCCCATTCTATGGGTGCTTCTATTGCTACCTTATTTTTTAATCGTTATCCCCAAAAGGTCGAAAAGGGAATTTTAACTTGTAGCGGTATTTTTGAATATGATGAAAAGGCTTTTTCTGCTTTTCATAAATTTGGCGGTTATGTAGTTAAATTCCGTCCCCAATGGTTAAGTAAAATTCCCCTAGCTGATAGAATGTTTATGGCTAGATTTTTACATCGTTCTATTCCTAAAAATGAACGTCAGGCTTTTTTAGAAGATTTCATTAATGCTCATTATGATGCTGCTTTAGGGACTATTTATACTTCTGTTAGTGAAGAACAAGCGAAAATAATGCCAGGAGAATTTGCTAAATTAACTATACCAACTTTGCTGATTGCTGGGGAATATGATATTATTATTCCAGCTAAATTGGGGAAAACTGCTGCAGCTTTGAGTGATAAAGTGCAATTAAATGTTATTCCCAATACAGCGCATTTTCCTATGTTGGAAGACTCCGAAACTTATTTAGCACAGGTCAAAGAGTTTTTAAGTTGTTCCTAAAGGGGTCTAAGCTAAGTGGATTCGTTAAACTAAGAATATCACCGGCTTTATCCCTAATGGTGTCAATAGTTATAGCAGTTCCCAGACTCATGAGGTACAAAGTTTTTTAGTTTTAGGGAACAGGGAAAAAATTAGTGTGTAATTATACTGGGAAAAGATATAGAAGATTAAACCCATCACTAAGCCCCAATAGCTACTAAAACTAGTTTTGTAACGCCCCATTTATCAAGGGGGGAAGAGAAGATAAATAACAGATAATTAACAGATAATTATGGGTAAGCAGCGCGTTCTGTCGGGAGTTCAACCAACTGGTAATTTACACTTAGGTAACTACTTAGGTGCGATTCGTAACTGGGTAGAAATTCAAGACCAGTATGAAAATTTCTTTTGTGTAGTAGATTTACACGCCATTACTGCACCGCATAATCCCGCCACTTTAGCGGCTGATACTTATACCATTGCTGCTTTATATTTAGCCTGTGGTATCAGTTTAGAACATTCTAGTATTTTTGTCCAGTCCCATGTTTCCGCCCACAGTGAACTGACTTGGTTATTAAATTGTATTACTCCCCTGAACTGGTTACAGGATATGATTCAGTTTAAGGAAAAGGCTGTTAAACAAGGGGAAAATGTCGGTGTTGGTTTGTTAGATTATCCTGTACTGATGGCTGCGGATATTTTACTGTATCAAGCTGATAAAGTGCCAGTAGGTGAAGATCAAAAGCAACATTTGGAATTAACGCGGGATATTGTCAATAGGTTTAATCACCAATTTGCGAAAAAAGCACCTGTATTAAAATTACCAGAGCCTTTAATTAGAAAGGAAGGTGCAAGGGTGATGAGTTTGACAGATGGAACACGGAAAATGTCAAAATCAGATCCTGCGGAATTAAGTCGAATTAATATTTTAGACTCTCCAGAGGAGATTACTAAGAAGATTAAACGCTGTAAAACTGATTTGGTGAGGGGTTTAACCTTTAATGATTCAGAACGCCCAGAATGCCATAATCTATTAACATTGTATGCCCTACTGGCTGGAAAAACTAAGGAAGAGGTAGAGGTTGAGTGTGTAGATATGGGTTGGGGACAGTTTAAACCTTTATTGACAGAAACAGTAATTCATGCTTTAAAGCCAATTCAGGACAAATATAAGGATGTAATAGATGATAAGGGTTATTTAGAGTCAGTGTTGCGAGATGGTAGTGATAAAGCTAGACCGATCGCTGATTCTACTTTAGCAGATGTTAAAGCTGCTTTGGGCTTTACTGTTCCTCTTAAAAATTTAAGCTTTTAGGTATAATTTGTTTTACCCTATTAGCAAATCGAAATTATAATGTTATGCCGGATACCCAGAGCCACAGTGATTTTAATAACTTCCGTAAAGCGTCCCTTACGGGGGAGTTTTTAATTACCGCCGAAGTTGCACCTCCAAAAGGGGGAGATATGACCCATACTATCGAAATGGCGGCGACTCTTAAGGGGAGAGTTCATGCTGTCAATATTACTGATGGTAGCCGCGCTGTGATGCGAATGTCTTCGTTAGTAGCTTCGGCCATTTTACTGCAAAATGGGATTGAACCGATTTGTCAGTTTGCTTGCCGCGATCGTAATAGAATTGGATTACAAGCGGATTTAATGGGTGCTCATGCTTTGGGTATCCGCAACATTTTAGCTTTAACTGGCGACCCTGTAAAGGCTGGTGATAATCCTCAAGCAAAAGCCGTTTTTGATTTGGAAGCTGTGCGACTATTGCAGTTAATTAGAAACATGAATCAAGGTATTGATTTTAATGAAAAACCTTTAACTGATGGTAAATTAGACTTATTTGCAGGTGCAGCAGTAGATCCTCAATCTCGCAGTTGGTCAGGTTTACAAAGTCGTTTTGAAAAGAAAATAGCAGCCGGAGCGCAATTTTTTCAAAGTCAATTAATTACTGATTTTGAAATATTAGAAAAGTTCATGGATAAAATCGCCTGTGGTTACAATAAACCAGTTTTAGCAGGAATTTTTCTGTTGAAATCGGCAAAAAATGCCCAGTTTATTAATAAAGCTGTCCCTGGTGTGAATATTCCTGAACACATTATTGAGAGATTAGCAAAAGCAAAACATCCCTTAGAAGAAGGAATGAAAATTGCCGCAGAACAGGTGCAAATGGCGCGGGGATTGTGTCAGGGAGTGCATATTATGGCGGTGAAACGGGAAGATTTGATTGCACCGATTTTGGATTTAGCGGGAGTGGGGAAGGTTAGTTAAGCTAGTTAAAAATTTTTAAATAAAGCGGCTGAAAAAATAGCTGCTTTATTTTTAAATAATCACCTTAAATAATCACAAACTATCCTTGTCCTTTGCGAGTCATACCAATACCTTTCAAATAAAGATCAGGGACTTTATATCTTTGAACTTCTTCCTCTGTACCTTCATAAATAGTTAATAAACCAACCTCTTTTGCTAAACTTAATTGCTGATCAAATTCTTGCAGTTCACTAGCATTAACCGGTGAACGACCAAGAGTTTTTAAGAGATTAATTAATCCTGCCAATTCAGGAAATTCTTCATTAAGGGCGCTGAGTGCTTCTATAGAAACTTCATCAAGAGATGAACTAAGAGAACGCGGACGAATTATTGTTTTCCAATAAGGGTTTTTCTGCTGTTCTTGCTTTTCAATAGCTGTAGCTGTTTTAAATAACTGTAAAAGCGATCTGGGATTGCGATTATCAGTACCATCAGCCAATCTATTCCATACCCAATTGCGAGTAAATGCAGAAGCTGCTCCTTGCATCCTTTCTCCCACTAATAAATTCCATACCTCAAACACTTGAATATCTATCCAATCATCCTCATTATTTGATGACAGTAATAATTTACCGTAATTTGTTAAAGCTACAATATCTTTGAAAGCAGATGATAAAAGTGCTTGTTTGATGACAACTTTTAAGAAATCTGGTTTTTTAGCCCAATTCAAAGTAATAGAACGTCCGAAGAAATGACTTTTATTATCAAAGCGTAATTGTCGCCAAATATCTTCTCGTAAAAGCACTTTGAATTTTAATTTTTTGAGATTATCACTAATATCTGTAATTAAAGATAGCAACCCTTGAATAGCATTAGTACGTCTTAAACGATCAGCATCTTCATTCCCAAAACCAGTATCTAGTCCATCAAACAAAAGTATGGTATTATTAGTAGTAGTAGATTGATCAAAACGGTTTAACCAATCTTTTGACAAAATTCCTATTTGTGGTCTAGCTAATAAGATGTTAATATAATCAATAATTGCCAGTTCAGAATCCAAATTTTGACTAAAAACATCTTCTAATCGAGAATCAGTTTGTGGTGGTTGTGTTGGCCAAGATAAATGACAAGCTAGACAAATTTGAATAGTCCAAAACTCTCGCCAGGTAGTTTCTGTAATATTCAAGGTTTTTTCAATTTCTTTAAAATCATCAGCACCAAGCAACCATTTACTTTGTCTTCTGAGAGGACTAGGAGATAATACAACCACTGATTGTTGTTGAGAATCTTCCATCAAGCGGCGAAAAATAGCTGTTTTTCCTGTACCTTTACGACCAAGAACTAAAGGTATATTAAGATTAATAGCTTTATTAACTAACTCTGTTTTCACAAAAGTTTCTGAAAAGTTGTCTTGATATTCTGCCGTTCCCGCAGAAAATTCTAATTCATCTAAAATTGTTACTTTAGAATCAGATAAACTAGCAGGTTGACGTTTTTCGCTTGGTCTAGGTAAAAAACCTTCTAACCATTCTGCTATAGGTTCATATTTCTGCCATATTTCCCGGTCAAGCAAAATTCCGTCAGAAGTAGCAACAGCTTCTTGGTAAGGGACAAAGTGAGTGATTTCAGACTCAACAAACTCAATACCTGAAAGCCAATCACTAATCCATTCTAGAGATGTATGTTGATAGCGTTGGACAATTTCAGGAATTTTGCTATTAGGAATAGGTGAAACAATGAATCTTGGTTCAGGAGTAAGATTTCTTCCCCGTCTTGTATGTGCAGCCAAAAGTGCGCGAACTAATGCTTCAGTTCCAGTCTTTGTTTGTGCGTGGGGAAAGAAGACAATAAATGCTAAATCTGCCAAATCAAATAATAAAGGTGCATTTAATGGTGTGATACCTGTGCGAGCATCAAGCAATATTACATCTGGTTTAAAAGACAGATTATTACTAAGTAACTGTATTAATTCTCTTAATGGATTTCTTTCTTCTCGATACCAAGCCGCAGGATCTAGAAGATTTAAAAGACGCGCATAATTAGCATCTGGGATACCTGCTGGTAAACAGTAAAGTTCATCCGTTTCTGAAATACGTAAAATATGATTGCGGATATCAGGACGTTCACCTTGATCAAGTGCTACCAGAATAGATAATAACCCTTGTCCCGGCATAATCTCTGCCTCTTTACCAAAAAGTGCCGCTAAACCAGGCGCTTCCAAATCCATGTCTACACATAATACAGTGCGCCCACGACTGGCAAGAATACGGGCTGTATATGCTAATGCTGTAGAGCGACCAACACCACCTCTTAAAGAGTAAAATGTGGCAATAATGGGGGGTTCTAGGTCTTCTTCTAAATCGGAAGGAAAAAGAACGTTTTGAGGATTTTTACTACGTGCTAATGCTTCTGGCCATAGGGGTAAATTTTGTATATCCTCTAGTGTAGAATCAATTGGTAGACTACCTGCCCATGCTTTTTCAGCAGGAGTTAACAATTCTATCCATTCAATGCTTATATCTTCGAGTCCTACAAGAACTATATTTTTTCTTTGTTCAGGGGATTTCCCCTCAAATCCTGAAGAAACAACTACTATAATCCAGCCTGTAAAATCAGGTTGAAGACGCAAATCCTCAATTTCTAGGTTAGCATTAGCCAGGTTATTTTGTATCCGTTCTTTTAGTTCTGAATGATTCATTTTTTCTTCCTTGGCTTACTACGACGAACTCGTGTTTGTATCCATCCAGTTAGTTCCATTGCTCCTTTTATCAAATCACCTAAATCTAAATCTAAATTACCAATGTCGGACTCATATCTAAATTTAGTATCCCATTGTTTTATAAAGAATGCCTTATTACCATTAGGGTCATTCAGATCAGACAAGTTAAAGCGGGATGTTTTCCATAAACTCAGTAAGTTATGTCCATCTGAACCATGTGTGGGAAATGGTGTCCCTCTACTTTGCAAAAGTGCCTTTAAACTACATTCTATGGCATATCCTGCCATATAAACCGAACCAATTGAATTTGGGTGTTCTTTATATATAGCTTGTGCGTCTGCTCCGCGTTTGTTAGCAACAGCAATCCAGCTTTGGGCATCTGTGGGACTCATTGAATTTTTATACAGTTTATATGTAAAATCACAGATAATATACTTGAGAAGGTCATAACTTGCGTCTTTACATCCATATATTCTCTTTAAGCAAAAGCTCAAATTGTGACCTTGCAAATTATACCATTATTTAGATAAGATTTGAAAATGCGATCGCTCATTTCCCCCTCTTACCCAAAATCATGAAACTCCTTACCATGCCATATTCGTAATATAAAAATTACATCCTCAAGGCGTAAATATCGCACAACATAATCACCTGCTACAAGTTCACGAACATTCTCAAACTCCGGTACAGAACGCCCTATATGGGGATACAGTGCAAGTTTTCCAATCGCTTGTCGTAGCCGCAGAGATATACGTTCTGCGGCTTTGGGATTATGAACTGCGATAAACTCCCGTAGCCGAATCAAGTCTTGAATTGCACTTTCTGAAAACTCCAATTTCATAGCAAAGGAGCTTTAGTTTCAGCCGCAGTTCCCCAAGTTTCCAACCATTTCATGACCTCTTCTCCTGATACTACATGACCGGCTTCAATATCAGCTAAAGCTTCTTGAGTTTCTTCTAAAATCCTTTGTTTAAGTTCTTCCTGCTCAATATAGCGACGGAGAGCATCATTAATTATCCAACCTTTAGAACGCTTAATTCGGTTAGCAGTATTGTCAAGTTTTTCTTGTAAATCATCATCAAGTCGAAAACTCGTGGTACTCATGAAATTACCTCAATAATACACAATATTATATTGCATTATTTTTAATATAATTCATTATTCATCAATTTTCAACCAGAGAAGTAATGAATAATTTATTCCTGATATTTTTTTTCCACAGCCAAATATTGCGGTACATTCATCAATTCTTGAAAATCCTGAAAATTCATCAAACCAGATAAATTATCAGTTCTTCCCTGTTCCTTTAAATGACGAAAACAAACACTCATTACCTCAGTTACAGCCATAAGTGCAGTCAGAGGAAAAAAGACAATTTTAAACCCCAAATTTTGCAATTCTGCGGGGGAAATAGCCGGAGTTTTCCCACCTTCTACAATATTTGCTACTAATGGTATATTAGGAAAAGCAGTAGCTATAATTTGCAATTCTGTCACAGATTGGGGTGCTTCTACAAATAAGACATCTGCACCAGCATTTATGTATGATTGACCACGATTAATAGCTTCCTCTAAACCCAAAGGTGCACGGGCATCTGTTCGGGCTATAATGACTAAACCGCCATCACCACGCGCTTCTACCGCGGCCTGGATTTTTCCTGTGTGTTCAGCCATAGAAATTACCCGTTTACCGGCAAAATGTCCGCATTTTTTCGGCCATTCTTGGTCTTCTAAAATTATACCCGCTAAACCTAAATGCACCGCATCTTTTACGGTCCGTATCACATTTAAAGCATTACCGTAACCAGTATCACAATCAGCAATTAAAGGTATATTAATTGACTGAGCTATTCGTCCGACAGTATAAAAATTTTCTGTAGCTGTGAGAAAACCATAGTCAGGTAAACCCAAGGTAGAAGCAGCAATACCGAAACCGCTGGTAGCAGCAACATTAAAACCAGCTTTTTCTACCAATTTTGCACTTAAACAATCATAAACACCAGGAATAACAATGATTTCTGGACTTGTCAGTAATTCGCGCAGTTTTTGAGTAGTAGACATATAAGTAATTGTCAATGGACTATTTTTGATAATACAATAAATACTGTAAAAACAGTTTAGATTTTGATAGCTAAAACCATGAATTGTTTATAGTTGTGATTATTATTTCTGAGCAAAAAAATTTTTTTAATAACTGTTAATTCTGAGTTCTTAGGGTTTGGGCCGCAAGATAAACTTTTGTCCATTCACCTAAAACTTGATGAGTTTTAAGTTGTAACTGCTGGGCTATAGCTTCCATAGAATTACCCGCTTTGCGGAGGTTGATAATTTTTTGTCCTAGAGGGGTAATCTTTTCCTGAAATTCTTGCCATTTAGGTTCTGTTAACCCTAGATTATGTTCTTCTAAGGAGATAGAAAGCCAATTATCAACTAATTCTGGTTGGTCTTTAATAGCAAAAATTTGCACAGCATGATAACTCAGTTTTTCCCGCAGACGATATACTGTTTTGACCGGTTGGTTGAGTTGTTTGGCAATTTCTTCTTGGGTTTTACCTTGAAGATATAAGCGTAACCAATCTACTGCTTGTTGTCCAATATTTTCTAATAAATATTTTTCAAATTTCTGTTGTACGATTTGACGGTTAGCTAATTGCTGTTCTAGGTCTTGGGTTTCTTGATATTGGGTAATAGCTTGATTATTAATTAAACTAATAACATGATCATTATTTTCTGCGAGAATTTCTTCAGAAATAAGTCTCACTAATTTACCATTAGGTATTTGTGTTAATCCTCCCTTCTGCATTCGTCGCACATAATTAACAAAACGGTATATTAATATTGGTTGATTTCGCACAGGACGTAAACAATATTCTTCAATGCTGGCAAATAACAATGTATCCCGCAATTTTTTATCTGTTGTTAATGCGGCAATATAGGTTATTTGTTGTTGAATATATGAGTCACTTTGTATGAGTTCCTGGAGGACTTCTTGCAGAACCTCAATCATACTACATTGACGGTCACGGCTGAGGGCTATCCAGGCTTGAATTTTGTTTCTGACAGCCACTATACTACCCAAGCGGCTAATCAATTGACGATAGGCCTTTTCTCTACTCATGCCTAAATAGCGTTTGTGTAAAATTCGCCACCGATATTCCATTGCTTGTTTAGCAATTTCTATTTCTTTCGGGTTCAGTAAATTAAACCGTTCTAAATCTCCTCCCAACAGCCAGTTAAGAATACTTTGTCTAGTATCTTGACTTTCTTCTGGACATTCTGTATTGAGTCGCTGTTGCCAATATTGAGCTAAATTTAACCCACCTTGTATCATCATGATAATTGATGTAAGTTATTATTTAGGGAAAAGGGGAATAGGAAATAATTACCCATTACCCATTACCCACCGAAAATACTAATTAGCTTCTAGAAGCGCCAATAATGGGATTTTCCACAGAATCTCGGTATTGTTGAACGTCTGCTGTATAAGCAATTGGTAATACAGCTTCTACGTTTTCATGGGGACGGGGAATAATTACCCAAGATTCCAGAGTACCACCATAAACCTTTTCTACAGCATCTACACCGGCTGCCATAGCGGCTTTAACTTCGGAAACGTCACCACGAATATTGACGGTAAAACGAGCGCTACCAACTCTGATATAACCAACGAGAGTGACTCGACCGGCTTTTACCATTGCGTCTGCTGCTGCGAGAACGGCGGGAAAACCCTTAGTTTCTAATGATCCAACAGCCTGTAATGACATTTTTAATCTCCTGTTATGAATATAAAGTTATTGGTTGCTACAAATTATTTTTATGAAGAAATACTTCAATTTTTGATAGCTAACTCACTTAGAAAATACGGAAAGGCTCAGATTTAGAGGTAAAATGGATAGGTAAGACCGTTTCCACATTTTCCGGAGGATTAGGAATAATGTAATGGGTAATAACCTGACCTCCATAAACTTCTTCACCCGCAGTAATACCTGCGGCTACGGCTGTTTGTACTTCCGCTACGTGGCCTCTGACAGCAACTATCAGTCGACCACTTTCGGCGATACCGTAATAGACAATGGTGACACCAGCGGCCTTAACCATGGCATCTGCTGAGGCTAAAACCGCCGGAAAACCTAATGTTTCAATTACGCCAACTGCCATTGGCATGGCTTGAATCTCCTACGTTAGGGATGGGTGATTCTCATTTTACGAGGATTGTGTACCGATTTTTATTTTTGGGGAAATTTTCTTTTTTAATTAATTACTGGGTATTGTTTCAAGTGGTACGCGCTGATGTAAACTGGGTTTTATGTTTCCAAGTTTTCTCCCCCCCGCAGTTGGGCAACTCACACAAACCACGTCTATCGCTTTGGCCCAAAATATCCAACGTCAGGCGATTAGCACAATCCTAGCCAATGAACCCATTTATACTACTTATGTCCAACAAGGTCAGGGTGGTACGCCGATTTTATTAATTCACGGTTTTGATAGTTCTGTATTAGAATATCGCCGACTTTTACCTTTACTGGCTGCAAAAAATGCCGTTTGGGCGGTGGATTTGTTGGGATTTGGCTTTACAGATAGATTACCGGGGATTACTTATAGTCCTGAAGCAATTAAAACCCATCTCTACTCTTTTTGGCAAACTCTGATTAATCAGCCTGTAATTTTGGTGGGTGCGTCTATGGGTGGGGCTGCAGCTATAGATTTTACCCTCACTTATCCAGCAGCGGTAAAACAACTGGTATTAATTGATAGCGCGGGCTTGAAACCTAATTCCCCATTAAGTAAATATATATTTCCACCTTTGGATTATTGGGCGGCAGAATTTTTGCGAAATCCGCAAGTGCGGAAAACTATTTGTCGAACTGCATATAAAAACCCCAGTCTCATATCCGAGGATGCTTTATATTGTGGAGAGTTACATTTACAAATGCCTAATTGGACCCAAGCGTTAATTGCTTTTACTAAAAGTGGCGGTTATGGTGCTTTTAAATTTTCACAACTGGCCCAAATGGCACAACCGACTTTAATTTTATGGGGCGATAGTGATAAAATTTTAGGAACTGGAGACGCTCCAAAATTTGCCAAAGCCATTCCCCAAAGTAAGCTAATTTGGATTCAAGATTGTGGCCATATTCCTCATTTAGAACAACCACAAATTGTCGCCCAACATATCTTAGAGTTTGGGAATTAAAGGAAAATTGAGTATATTCAACCACTATTTTTCTGTTTTGATAATATAATATAATTGATAGGTTAAAAGTTTTACTTATCAATCCCCACACATTTAAACTACACTTTATACCTCCGTTTTACCAACTCTACCGCTAACTGAATCGCTGCTTTCATACTTGTCGCGTCAGCAATACCCTTACCTGCAATATCAAAAGCTGTACCATGATCTGGGGAAGTCCGCACAAATGGTAAACCAATTGTAGTATTCACAGCCCGATCAAAAGCCATTAATTTCACCGGAATTAAACCTTGATCATGATAAAGTGCTAAATAAGCATCAGCCGGATTTTTAACCGGAGAATTACCATACCAAGCCATACCCGGTTTCACCCACATTGTATCTGGGGGTATTGGTCCTTCTAGTTGTAAATGGGGACGTTTTTGGCGTTCTGATTCCAACCAGGGAATTAACCAATCTATTTCTTCCGTTCCCAGTTGTCCCATTTCTCCACTGTGGGGATTTAAACCGGCAATCGCTATTCTACCATTTTTAATCCCAAAATCATTTTCTAAACACTTCACCAACAAATCTAATTTATTTGTTAATAACTGTGGTGTTAAAGTAGCAGATACTTGACATAAAGGTATATGTGTGGTAGCAAGTAAAGCGCGAAGAGTCCAACCTGTAAAAGGTGAGCGCCCCACAAACAACATCCCAAAACATTCAATACCAGCCCTTTCCGCCAAAAGTTCCGTTTGTCCTGGATAATTATAACCTGCGGATTTCCACGCAGATTTTGTAATCGGACCCGTTACAATTCCATCAAACTCACCAGCCAAAGTTCGAGATATAGCATATTCCATATAAGCAAAACTGGCGGCACCACTAGCCGTATTTCCCACACCCGTGATAATTTCACCAGCAGTAGTAATATCAACTATAGATAAATCAGTAAGATCTACCAAATTGAGAGAATTATCAATATTTTTACTGATATTTTCATAACTTTTAGCTAATAAAGTTACATTTCCTACCACCACCAGATGACAATTTTGAGTAACTTCAGGATCTGCCAAAGCCTTCAAAATCACCTCAGAACCAATACCCGCCGGATCTCCCAGCGTCACCACCAAACGCGGACGGTTATTTTGATTACTCATTATTTTGCCGGAGCGGGGTTTCTCCGCCCATCTTCACCGATTCCCGATTACCATCCCTAAATTGGTTTAGAATTTTTATAAGTCTAATCCCAATAGTTCTGATAGACCTATTATACCTGAGTTGTTAGAGTTGAACAATCTCAGATCAATCAAAAATCCATAAAGGAGAATTACAGCAAATGAGCGGCGAAATGTTAAATGCAGCTATGCTATCTTTCGGTCTAATCTTCGTCGGTTGGGCAATTGGTGCTTTGTTACTCAAAATTCAAGGCGTACAAGAGTAGAGATACCCAGAGGCAAGGGGGCAGGGAGAATATTAATTTTGCCTCTTGCCTCTCACCAATTTTATTAAAAAGATGTAAAGTTTTATTTACATAACTAATTCTGTTAAGATTCTCTTCATAAACATTAAGATATATAACCAACCCCATGACATTATTAATAGTTGGTGCAACTGGCACCTTGGGAAGACAAGTGGCCCGTCGCGCAATTGATGAAGGGTATAAAGTTCGCTGTCTGGTGCGGAGTCCTAAAAAAGCCGCTTTTCTCAAAGAATGGGGCGCTGAACTAGTACGGGGAAACTTGTGTAAACCAGAAACTCTGACCCCAGCATTAGCGGGTGTAACCGCAGTTATTGATGCTGCCACATCTCGTCCTACAGATTCTCTGACTATTAAAGATGTAGACTGGGATGGAAAAGTAGCATTAATTCAAGCGGCTAAAGCTGCTGGTGTAGAAAGATTTATCTTCTTTTCAATTCTCGATGCTGATAAGTACCCCAATGTACCGCTTATGGAAATTAAGCACTGTACAGAAATGTTTTTAGCAGAATCCGGTTTAAACTATACGATTTTACGTTTAGCTGGTTTTATGCAAGGGTTGATTGGTCAATATGGTATACCTATTTTAGAAAAACAACCAGTATGGGTAACAGGTACATCTTCCCCTATTGCCTACATGGATACTCAGGATATTGCGAAATTTGCTGTTCAGGCTTTGAGGGTGTCAGAAACAGAAAAGCAAGCCTTCCCTGTGGTGGGGACTCGCGCTTGGAGTGCGGAGGAAATTATTAATCTTTGTGAACGTTTATCTGATAGAGATGCAAAAGTTACACGGATGCCCCTTGCTGTACTCCGCACTGTACAAAGTTTTCTCCGCTTCTTTCAATGGGGATGGAATGTTGCTGATAGATTAGCTTTTACAGAAGTTTTAGCCAGTGGTAAAGCTTTAAATGCAGAAGCTATGGATGAAGTATATACTATCTTTGGGTTAGATAAACAACAAAACACCACACTAGAAGTATATCTACAAGAATATTTCAGCCGGATTATGAACAAGCTAAAACAGTTAGATTACGAGAAAGCCAAAAGCAAAAAGCTCAAAAGCAAAAAAAACGCCTTTAAAGAATCTTCCAAAACCAATAGTCAATAAATATTCAGATAAATGGTTACATGAATCAAAAATGTGTAACTATTAGATACAGAAAAATCATCCCCTAAACTTGGATATTTAAATGTGCCGAAAGCAGGCATTATCTACAACGACATTAAACCGATAGCGAGTAGTATCGCTATCCAACTAAAAGACAAACTCACTGCTGCTGGTTGGGATGTTTACATCACTGCGAGTATCGGTGGGATATTGGGCTATTCTCAACCAGATAGTCCGGTCTTTCACACCCCCATTGAAGGTCTTACGCCCCCTGGCTTTGACTCAGACATGAAATTTGTAGTAGTATTAGGGGGAGATGGTACGGTGTTAGCAGCATCACGCCTAGTCGCCCCCTCTGGTGTCCCCATGCTGACGGTCAATACTGGTCACATGGGATTTTTGACGGAAACCTATCTCAACCAATTGCCCCAAGCCATAGAACAGGTAATGGCGGGTGCATATCAGGTTGAAGATAGGGTCATGATCACCGTTAAGGTTCTCCGGGGAGATGCGGTGATATGGGAAGCCCTCTGTTTAAATGAAATGGTGTTACATCGAGAACCGCTAACTTGTATGTGCCATTTTGAAATAGCAGTAGGGCGACATTCACCAGTGGATATTGCCGCAGATGGTATTATTGTTTCTACTCCCACTGGTTCTACAGCTTATTCATTAAGCGCGGGTGGTCCGGTAATTACTCCTGGTGTCCCTGTTTTACAGTTAGTACCCATTTGTCCCCATTCCCTGGCTTCTAGGGCTTTGGTGTTTCCTGATAGTGAACCAGTTAATATCTATCCCGTGAACATTCCTCGACTGGTGATGGTGGTAGATGGTAATGGTGGATGTTATGTTTTAGCAGAAGATCGGGTATATTTAGAGCGATCGCCCTATAGCACCCGATTTATTCGTCTAAAACCACCAGAGTTCTTCCGTGTTCTTAGGGAAAAACTCGGTTGGGGTTTACCCCATATTGCTAAACCTTCTTCTGTGGAATTGCCTTAATTGTCAGTTAGTATAGTCTTGGGCGGTAAATACAAACTTAGTCTAAGTTTCAACTCTCCATTTAGGAAAACTGATCTAGCAGTTCTCATGCTCGTGAGGTACAAAGTTTTTTAGTTTTAGGGAACAGGGAATAAATTGGTGTGTACTTCATTAAATTGGGAAACGATATATTTCCCATACACCATTTATCAGATTCTTGGAATCAATCTTAAACTGGGGGAAATTAAAACTTTACTGGTTACCCCCCCAAATATTAGAATCTAATAACTGTGGATGTAGTTGGAATTTAGCCCTTTTGACGAGTTAATTAGGAAGATTTTAACTTGAAAACCCTGATTATTGATAACTACGATTCTTATACTTTTAACCTTTACCAATTGATTGCAGAAGTTAACGGAGAGTATCCAACTGTAATTTACAATGATCAAGTTATATGGGATGATCTGAAACAGTGGAAATTTGATAACATCGTCATTTCACCAGGTCCAGGCCGTCCAGAAAAACCAAAAGATTTTGGTATTTGTAGTCAAGTAATCAAAAATACCCAAGTACCACTACTAGGCGTTTGCTTGGGACATCAGGGACTAGGGTTTAGTTATGGAGGAAAAGTCATTCATGCACCTGAAGTTCGTCATGGTCGGCTAAGTAAAGTTTATCATACTGCTACTGATTTATTTGCAGGAATACCTTCTCCTTTCTCCGTTGTCCGTTACCATTCCTTACTGGTTGCGAATGAACTACCAGAGTGCTTAGAAAAGGTTGCATGGACTAATGACAATTTGATCATGTCTATGCGTCATCGCTCTTTGCCTTTATGGGGTGTACAGTTTCATCCCGAATCAATCTGTACTGAGTATGGACATACTTTGTTTGAGAATTTTCAAGAGATTACCCGAAAATTTGCCCAAGAGCGCGATAAAAGCCCGAAAAAACACTATTGGACAATAAATAACGGGAATAGAACCTTACCCACAAATTCTGCTCACAAAAAACAGCAACAGGAATTTCAACTTTGTACGCGCAAATTGAATTTGTGCCCTGATACCGAACTGATGTTTGTACATTTGTTTAGTAAATCAGCCAATGCATTTTGGTTAGATAGCAGTCGTGTGGAACTTGGTCTTTCTCGCTTTTCCTTTATGGGAGATAATAGTGGTGATCATAGTCTATTGATTCATTATCGAACTAAAGGGCAGGAATTAACAATTACACAGTCTGATACTGTCAGTTTCAAAACAGAAGGAATTTTTGATTATCTTCAGGGAGAAATTGAAAAAAGACATTGTCGATCTGATCATTTACCTTTTGATTTTAACTGCGGATTTGTGGGTTATTTTGGTTATGAATTAAAAGCAGAATGTGGAGGGAAATTAAATCACTCCTCTACCTTACCTGATGCCATGTTTTTGTTAGCAGATCGGATGATTGCCATCGATCATCAGGAGCAAACTATCTATCTACTTTGTCTAATTTATCCAGGACAAACAGCCTCCGCAGAAAACTGGTTTGAAACGATAAAACACCAAATTGATCATCTTCCACCGCTATTGTCTGTTGTTCCTCAGAAAAAAGAAACACCGATTATCTTCCGATTGAGTAGATCTGAAAAAACTTATCTTGATGATATTGAAAAGTGTTTGCAAGAAATTTATGAAGGAGAAACTTATCAAGTTTGTTTAACAAACCAGATTCACGCAGACACAACAGTAGATCCTCTAGAATTTTATCGTTTATTACGCCGCATTAATCCTGCTCCCTATGCCGCATTTTTGCGCTTTGGTGATGTGGGAATAGCTTGTTCATCTCCAGAACGATTTCTGCAAATTGATCGCCAAGGTTGGGTAGAAACAAAACCCATCAAGGGCACTTTACCACGAGGAAAAACACCTCAAGAAGATTTTATTTTACGCGATCGCTTGCAAAATAGCGAAAAAGATCGAGCGGAGAATCTAATGATTGTGGATTTACTTCGCAATGATCTAGGACGGGTTTGTAAAGTCGGAACGGTTCATGTTTCCAAATTAATGGCTGTGGAAACCTACGCTACAGTCCATCAATTGGTAACGACGATTCGCGGTCAATTACGTGACAATATGAGCGCGGTAGACTGCATTCGTAATGCCTTTCCTGGAGGTTCTATGACTGGTGCACCGAAGCTCAGAACCATGGAAATTATTGATAGATTAGAACAAGAAGCGCGGGGAGTTTACTCCGGGTCTATTGGCTTTTTAGGTTTAAATGGTTCAGCAAATTTGAATATTGTTATTCGTACTGCTGTGATGACTGCTCAACAAACTTCCATTGGTATTGGTGGTGGTATTGTAGCACTTTCTCATCCTCGGATGGAATTTGAAGAAACAATGTTGAAAGCTAAAGCATTAATTTATGCAATGATGATTACAAATTGTGGAGTTGTCGATCATGATCAATACTACATCCAAGGAATAGAAACAAAAACTTCGGACGGGTATGAAAGAGTAGGTGTAGAAGCCCTTTAACTCGTCCTTGGATCACAAATCAATATCACTTGCTTTAATTAAATTAAAGCACCTTGTATAGAGATAAAACCGGAAAATTAGTAACTTGAGTTAGTATTGTCTGGAATATCAGTAACACGGTAACAGGTTATAATATTACCAATCCCCAACTGCTATGATAGCCACCCACAAGCCCGCCGTTTTTGTTTTGGTGATTGAACCAGATGAAATTTTAGCCAATCAGTTAGCTTTTGATTTGCAAGAAGCTGGCTATGATACAATTGTAACTCATGATGCAGCTAATGGATTAGAATACTGTCATCATTCCCAACCCGCTTTAATTGTTGTAGGCCGGATGCTCGTCGGAGAATCAGGACTATCTCTATGTAAAAATCTCAGAATGAGTGGTAATCGTTCTCCTATATTGGTTTTAATGGCCAGAGATACAGTAGATGATCGCATAGCTTGCCTAAATGCTGGTGCTGATGATTACATTCTCAAGCCTTACCGTGCGGAAGATTTTTTAAAGCTGATTCGGCTCTATCTTAAACCAGATATTGAGGCCACAGAGCAATTGCGCTTTGGAGATTTGGTTCTTGATATAGGGACACGTCGCGCTATTTACAAGAATAAAGCCATTGACTTAACCATGAAGGAATTTGAATTATTAAAGTTCTTAATGGAACATCCTCGTGAAGTATTAACTCGGGACAAAATCTTAGAAAATGTTTGGGGTTACAACTTTATGGGTGAGTCTAATGTCATTGAAGTATATATTCGTTACCTGCGGATCAAAATCGAAGAAGAAGGTCAAAAACGCCTAATTCAAACTGTCCGCGGTGTAGGCTATGTACTCAGAGACTCCTAAAATCCATGAAACCAGAAATAATCACAAATAAAATCTAAATTAGTGGGCAATTTTGCATAAATTAAGTAAAATGGTCAGAATCTAAATTCCAGTCATATCAATTTTATGTGAGGCTGCACAGAATAATCATTACCCATATTAAACTGGGTTTAGCTACGCTTGAATACTCTTGAAACCTGATTCTATGCAGTTTCATCTGAATTTGGTATAAATTGATTGTCAATTATTTGTAACCTGTTCCCTCTTCCCTGTACGACCTATGAAATCTTGGCTCAGTTTATGTTCAATATTACTTAGTATCTTATTAATGGGCTGTTCACCACCCACTACAGCTAAATCTCCAACCGTGACACCGGAATCACTAACTCAAACACCAGTAAATACTGGTCAAAATCTGCCAATTTCAGCAATTGCTACTTTTCCTAAAAATATCAAAATTCAGTTAGAAGTAGCACGAACACAAGAACAGCAACAGATGGGTTTGATGTATAGACAAGCTTTACCAAATGACAGAGGAATGATATTTCTTTTTACTGCACCACAACCAGTAAAATTTTGGATGAAAAATGTACCTGTTCCCTTAGACATGGTATTTCTCCGGGAAGGTGTAGTTCAGTACATACAAGCATCTGCTCCTCCTTGTAATCAAGAACCTTGTTCTATTTATGGTCCTGATGTAAGTGTAGATCAAGTAATTGAACTCAGGTCGGGACGAGCTGCAGAACTAGGTTTACATCAAGGAGATCAGGTTAAAATTGATTTCTTAAGTCCCGGAGCTATTCAGTAAACAGGAACAAGATTTGCTAACAATAATCCTATGTAAAAATAGCATTAGTCCTTGTTCTGAATTTTTATCTGATACAGAAATATTTAAAAAAAAATTACCAAACCTGGCATAAATGGTAATGAAGAGGTTAATATTTATTAGGAACCTAAATAACATCAAATTTTAGTTTTTTCTAGTTAAAATTACGACTTTAGAGTTGAGTAACAAAAATCTCCTTTTTGACGCAAGTGTAAATAGTCGGCAATAAATGAGTGTAAACTAAAAAAAATTCTTGTTACTGAAACCAGAAAGAACTAGAGGATGTGAATGGTAATACTAATGTCATTCTTAAAGTATTGCCTAAATATTATCTTCCTGGGATAAATAAGTCACTGTATTAAAAACCTGCATCGTAATTCAGTGTAATTGTATGCACTAATATATTAGGAATCAGACTTTGCCATGAGTGCCAGTTAAACAGAATCAAGAGTAAAACCTTGATATGAAGTGAGGTTAATGAACGCTACAGTACATTGACAGGAACAATTAATTTCCTAAAATCTTTGTCTATTCCTATGTGTCTAGATAGATCAAGGCTCGATAAAAGGATGATTTAGAAGAAACTTTGTATACACAAAATAACTTTTTATCTACTGATGGCAAAGTGACAAATAAAATACTGGCCATACAATACTCACAAAAATGAGACAAGCAATCTATGATCATTAATTCTACTCAAGGAGGTGAGATACAAATGACACTATCAAGATATTCTCGGCTAATTAATTTTCTCCAAGAAGATTTGGCAATTTCTGCCGCTTCCCTAGCTGTAGCATTGCGTAACCGTGATCAAGATCCTGGTTCTTTAACCATGACTCTTTGGCAATATGGGTTAATTACCCTAGAACAGTTAGAACAAATTTATGATTGGCTAGAAACTGCGTAGGGAAGAGGTAGGGGTCACGGGACTGGGAAAAGAATTTACCCATTACCCATTACCCATTACCAATTACCAATTACCAATTACCAATTACCCATTACCCATTACCCATTACCAGCCTAATAACTATTGGGCAAAAAGTTTTGCTGCTGCTGCTATACCAGCGCCGGGGGTGAAGTTTTCATGACCAACTTGTGGTAAAATAACTTCTAGGGAAGCGATACAGCTAAGAATATCACGATCGCAAACAAAACCCAAGTGACCAATGCGGAAAATTTTATTACTCAGATGGTCTTGTCCACCTGCTAAAGCAATATCAAACTGTTTTTTGATTAAAGAGCGAATTTTATCGGCTTCGATGCCAGGAGTAGCTACAGCAGTAATAGCAGGACTAGCACATTCATCAGCAGCAAACAAAGATAAATTTAACGCCTTCATAGCCGCACGGGTAGCATTTTTTTGACGTTGATGACGGGTAAAAATAGATTCTAATCCTTCCTTTTTCATCATTCCCAAAGTGGTGTGTAGTGCCACCATTAAGTTGACAGGAGGAGTAAAGGGAGTGGTATTTTTAGCGGTCGCCTTGCGATATTTACCTAAATCCAAATAATATTTAGGTAGTTTTGCAGTTTTGTAGGCTTCCCAGGCTTTGGGACTAACGGAGACAAATCCTAAACCGGGAGGAATCATGTAACCTTTTTGAGAACCGGAAGCGACTACATCTAAACCCCAAGCGTCTACAGGGACATTATAAGCCCCTAAACTGGTGACAGCATCAACAATGATTAGGGCTTCTCCATGTTCTTTGACGTGACGGTTAATAGCTTCTAGATCGTTAATGACACCGGTTGAGGTTTCACTGTGGGTGATAATCACAGCTTTGATTTCTTTGTTGGTATCAGCTTGCAATTTGGCTGCAAATTGTTCTGGGTCTAGGGGTTGTCCCCATTCTGCGGTGACAGTTTCTACATTTAAATTGAAGGCTTGACCAACTTCTACCCAACGTTCACCGAATTTACCATTAGAACCGACTAAAATGCGATCGCCTGGAGAGAGAAAATTGATTATTCCCGCTTCCACAGCACCAGTACCGCTGACGTTTAACATCAGCACATCACTGGCGGTTTGATGCAGCCATTTGAGGTTTTCCGTCACCTCTGCCATCATGCTACTAAATTCACCACTGCGGTGGCCAATGGGGTGCTTGGCTAATGCTAGTAAAGCTGCTTCTGGTACTGGGGTAGGACCAGGAATCATTAGCATTAATTTATTGTCCATGTTTATTTCCTAGTTGAAAATTTCAATACAATCCAAATTAACCCCTACAGGGGATAAAAACACAAAAAAAACCCAATAAGATCTTTTGTAGGAATACCAGGTAAAAACTGTCAATTAACCCCGCTTTTGCAGGGCTAGGTTTTTGTTCGGGTGAAAACAGACATTTATCAAGAGGAATCCACTTTATCACCAAAATGATTAATAGACCAACGGTGGTCAATCATGAGAGAAGAAGATTGAACAGTTTGTTCCAGACGCTTTTGTTGGGATGCAGCTTTTCGCAGGGTAATAATCAGTTGATTGACTTGATTGCGGAGGTCTTGGTTTTGACCTAGAGAGGTCATGGTTTGTCTTTCTAAAAGTTGAAGTATAAGTTCGTAGTGGATAGGAGATGGTAAAGGAATTTGCTCCATGTAGTTTATTGTAGAATTGCAACTTAGGAATTTTTAATTTTCAATCAGTTAAACTTTAACTAATCCTAAGTTAATTGTTACACAGGAAACAGATAATTGCCGTTAGATAAAAGGCAAAAGGTTGTGATTAACTAAACAGATTAGTTATTGCTAATTGAGGATCTGGTTGTTTGACCAATGATTCACCAATTAGTACAGCAGATACACCTGCTGTTTTAACTACACTTAAATCATGAGGGTAATGCAATCCTGATTCACTGACCACAAGAATGTTCTTTGCTTGTAACTGTTCACCTCTAGCGGTCATTAATTGACAAGTAGTTTGCAAATCAACGGAAAAATCTTCCAAGTTGCGATTATTAATTCCGACTAAAGAAACACCTTCTAAAGTTAAAACCCGGTCTAATTCTTCTAAATTATGCACTTCGATTAAAGCTGCCATTTTCAACTTATTAGCAATTTTGAGAAAGTATTGCAAATCTTGATCATTGAGAATTGCTGCTATTAATAAAATTGCATCTGCTCCATGAATTCGCGCCCAATACATTTGATAAGGATAGATAATAAAATCCTTGCATAGTAAAGGTAAATCCACCGCCGAACGGACTAAAGATAGATTTTCAAAACTACCTTGAAAAAATTTAACGTCTGTCAGTACAGAAAGACAAGTAGCGCCACCGGCTTGATAAGATTTAGCAATAGCTACGGGGTCGAAATTATCCCTAAATACCCCTTGACTGGGAGAAGCTTTTTTAACTTCTGCAATTAAGGCTGGATGAGTTTTACCTTGACGTAAAGCGGCCGCAAAATCACGAGTTGGTGGTGCTGATAGGGCTTGTGTTTGCAATTCTCGTAAAGGTAGTTTTTCTCGCATTTGCTCAACTTCTGTTTCTTTTTGCCAGACAATTTCTTCTAAAATATTATTTGGTGCAGACCCTTCTATAGCTGATCTATATTGAAGAATAGAAATATTAATAACTGTGCTAGGTGAACGACGACGGATTTGCATATTTGTTAGTTGTTAATTGTTAGTTGTTAATTGTCAGTTGTCAGTTGTTAATTGTTAGTTGTCATCTGAGAACAATATCCAAATCTTATCAGCTAGTTTGTTAAGCTAATTGGTAAACTTGCAAATTATCGCAGTTAGATTTCGCCATGTATTCAACTGACCACTGACCACTGACCACTAACAACTGACAATTGACTAACTTACTAATGCCCGTTTATAAGCTTCATCTAAAACTTCTGAAAGCGTTGGATGAGCGTGAACCAGGTAAGCAAGAGTTTGGATAGATTGACGATTAGCAATAGCGGCTGCGGCTTCGTGAATTAAATCTGAGGCGTGAGGACCAAAGATATGTACACCTAAAACTTCACCAGTATCTTGCCGATAAATTACCTTCGTCATTCCATCAGTATCATTTTCCGCCAAAGCCTTAGAATTACCTTTAAAATAACTCTTACTGGTAGCAACCTCAAAACCTTCAGTTAGACCTAAAGTATGGGCGGCTGTTTCTGTCAGTCCCACATAGCTAACCTCTGGATGAGTAAAAGCAGCAGCAGGGATACTACGATAGTCAACAGTTTTGTGACGACCCATCATATTTTCTACAGCAATGATACCTTGAGCAGATGCCGCATGAGCTAACATCATTTTCCCAGTAGCATCACCAATAGCCCAGAGATAGGGAACAACTTCCCCTGCCGACAATACCGCCATATTATCATTTACAGGGATAAAATTGCGGCGGTCAAGTTCAACACCAACGGATTCTAAACCGAGATTTTGAGTAGCAGGAACACGACCGGTAGCAACTAAACAAGCATCAACTTCCAGAACTTCCAAATCTTCTTTAGTCTCAAAGTCAGCCAAATGAATCACTACTGGCGAACCAGGAATGATTTTTTTAGCGTAAATACCGACCTTGGTTTCAATATCACGGGGGTTAATTAAGACCCGTTCCGCCAGTTTAGCAATATCTCTATCAAATCCTGGCATTAACTCACTTACAGCTTCAATTAAAGTGATTTCACAACCTAAAGCCGAATAAACATCAGAAAATTCTAACCCGATGTAACCGCTACCAATAATCGCCACCCATTTAGGGAGAGATGGCAATTTAACCCCTTGGTCACTGGTAAAGACCGTTTTACCATCTACTTCAATTCCGGGGGGAACGAAGGGGACAGAACCAGGAGAAAGAATAATATTTTTGGCGGTGATGGTTTTTTCACCTTTATCTGTGACGATGGTAACTTTTTGTGTACCGGATACTTTGCCCCAACCTCGAATAATGTCAACTCCCAAGCGTTTAAGGCTGTTGGTTAAGTCGCCTTGTATTTTCGAGACAAGATTGTTAGCATGGTTAGCGATCGCTTGTCGATCAAATTCTACATTGCCAACTTGAATTCCTAAGGACTTAAGATGATGGGCATTACGTAACTCCCTCACCTTTCCTGAAGCCGCCAATAATGCCTTAGAAGGAATACAGCCCCTGTTTACACAAGTTCCTCCCATATCTCCAGCTTCAATAATCGCCGTTTTTTGACCGCAACTGATAGCGTGTAAAGCAGCACCATGTCCACCTACACCAGCGCCGATAATCACTAAATCGTAATCAAATCCAGGACTCACTTTTATTTCCCCGTTGTCTTCACCTATTATCAACTTAACTTTTTTATGGAACTTTCTCAAATTTACAAAAAATAACGGAGAAGATCTTATGTCTCTCCGTTCTTTTAATGAGTCTGTAATCAGGCTGGAGATTAGTTAACTGCTGCTCTCAATTCTTTGAGTGCGTTACCGATTTCCATAAAATCTTGGTTTTGGGAAAGTGCTTGCAGAGTTACTGGACTACTTTCATCAATAATCTGGTTATAGGTATTAATGGCATTATTCAATTCATTGATATCCACCTCTACAGTTGGTATAATATCCTCACCCATGTTGAGTTGATCATCACCTACCTGAGCAATAATTTTGCTCTCTTTTAAAGCTTTAGTGCTGGCCACGAGATCTTTCTGTGGTAACTGAACTGAACGGAAACTTGGTGTAGTAGAAGCAGAAACAGGACGGAAAATATTAATGAAGATAAGTGTAAATTGCCTTCCCAATCCTGGACGAACACCTGCATTAGCTAATAGCTGCGTAAGTCTATCCGATGCCCCCCGTCTGCCTGGTTCGCTTTGTTTGAAGCCTACTACAATTCGATTATTGCTCCTAGTCAATATTCTAACAGCAACACGATTTACTTTATTTTGACCCTCTGTTGTAATTCTAATTGAGTTTCCACTCCCTCTACGGACAGCACTAAAACGAGCACCACTTCGACCGCCAGCAATATCCAGACTAGGACTACCACTTCGACCGCCAGCAATATCCAGACTAGGACTACCACTCATACTACCGGCTGAACCCAGACTAGGAGCACCACTCATACTACCAGCTTGACCCGTACTAGGAGAAGTTTGGGATTGGCCTGGTTGCTGCCAATTGAGAGCCAGTACGGGAGTGAGGGTGAGAGCAAGAATAAAAGTTCTGATTTTTAACATGGTGATTTGATCAGGATTGAAGTGTTTATTTAGGGTTGACTGAATAAAGGCGAAAACAAGCATAGATAAGACTTTTTCAGCCAGATCTATTCAGGTAAGAAATTGAAACCATAGCCTACACTGAGAACAAATACTGTACCGCCGAAGCTAGTATCTGTGAGATCAGCGCCCACGGCATTAATTGTTAAGGGAATAGTAGATATAGGTACGAAGGAAGCCCCAAGGTTTAAACCAACGCCACTCCAGCCCATACCCACACCTATCTGGGGATGAACTTGCAGACCCACCCCAGCAAATATACCCGTACTTGCATTACCTGTGCGGAAATCGCCACCGCCGGCTCCGACAGAAAAGGAGATAGGCATTCTATTAACAGTATCGTTAGGCTTTAATAGGGAGTAACTTGTAACTACACCATAGGCACTGGAAGGCCTAACTGTTTCCGCCCTAACGTGCTGTGCAAAAGACTTCCAGCCAGCCGCCGCAGCTATTTGAGTATTACCTTGAGCATAGACAATGCGGTTAGCCTTGAGGTCAAAAGTGCCATTGTAGGCAAAATTTTTGATACTACCAATGTTGTAGCCAAGTTCTAGACCAATTTGTTTCTGGGCATTTCCTAGCCCAAAACCCATACTGATACTACCGTCTGGTTGAGTTCTAGACTTACCGGCGGTTGCTGCAGAAGCCCCAAAAAATACATCACCCCAATTAGCCCCGAAGGCACTGGGACTAGCAAAATTCAATGAAGGTGAGTAAGTTCGCTTCCGCTCGGCTGGCATTACTTTCAGAAGGGGGTCAATTTTGAGATCTTCGCGTAATTTGTTAGGATCAATTTGACCGTTATTATCAGGGATAGGAGCATCTTCTTGAGCAACAATCCGTAGTGGTTTTGGCTCAACAAGAGATTCCACATTCCCGCTTGATTTCATCTTGTTCGCTAATACCTCTTTTAGATCCGGTAAGTTAGTTTCTGGGACGAGTTGATTAGTAATTAGTTTTTCGCTTTTATGGTCTATAGAATCTATTCTATCTGCCGCAAAAGCAGGTGTAACGGACAAAGCTGTAGTCAACCAAATGCAACCTAAGAGAGTCGTACATAAGAAGCGCACCCAATTCGGGCGTAACAACATATATAGAAAATTTGCTTTTTTCAAAGTCCTACTCCTCACAACGGTCATACGCGCCCGAATGTATATTAGAGTAATTCCAGAAAAACGGTCATTTACAGGATGAATTGAGGTATTTTTATGAATTTACTGTAAACTTCTAAAGAGATATTGTGAAGTTATCAACAGAACACTGAAAACCCTTCAAGATTATTCCTCTTAAATCAAACTCATCTGGATTTTAGACCTTGAATTAAAAACTCTTGACTGAAATTAATGGGATACAAGCCCCTTGTAGGAGGGCTTTTGCCAGATTTGTGTTACAATGTCAAAAGTTGCTATTAGGCATTGGGAGACTTTAAACAGACGCGGATAAACCGTAAGCTTAGTAGCTGGTTTTGGTGAAGCGTCAAGAACCACCTCTTCTTTCAGTTACTCCTTTATTGTAACAATCTTATTTTCAATTTGAATTTTCATAAACCACTATTTGGGGAACTAATAGATCATTTTCTAATTTCCCAATCCCTAAAAAATTGGCTTCTGTTTGATAAACTCGTACAAAGTCGCTAATAGCAAGGTTAAAGGAAATTTTTTGCCCTTGACACCATTTTTTAGCTGATTCTGGTGCTAAATTTACAGATTTTAAATGTTGTAATGGTGCGTCCGGGGGTATAGGTTGAAATGTACTATTTTCGATTTGGGTTGCTAAATCTGTGAAGGTCAGACTGTCTTGGATTTGAAAACTACTGCTTTCTGTACGCACAAGAGCAGACAAAGTACCACCCGTATTTAAGATTGTACCTAAATCACGAGCGATTGCCCGAATATATGTCCCTGAACCACAAGATATGGCTATATCTAATTCTGGAAAATCCCCATTTCGCCAGTCTAATACGTGAATTTGGGTAATTTCAACTGTTCGCACGGGAATTTCTACTATTTCCCCTTTTCGCGCCAAATCATAAAGGCGTTTACCATTAACTTGAATGGCGCTGTAATTGGGGGGAATTTGGTCAATTTTACCGATAAACTGGGAAAGTACAGTTTTTATATTCTCTAAATCTAACCCTGGACAAGGTGCAGAGGTAATAATTTCCCCTTGTAAATCATCTGTAGTAGTTTGTATTCCTAGACGAACAGTAGCTTGATAGGCTTTTGTTCCCGGTAAATATTGTAATAATCTGGTGGCCTTACCCAAAGCTATGGGTAATACTCCAGTAGCTGCGGGGTCTAAGGTTCCCGCGTGTCCGACGCGTTTCATTTTTAGCAGTTTTCGGACTTTAGCTACGCAGTCATGAGAAGTCCAATCAAATGGTTTGTGTAAATTAAGAAAACCTTGCACAATTTTAGATTTTAGTATGGAGATCTTTGTATTTTTGCACAAATTGTTAAAATTACGAAAATGCCAAAAAAGTTAGTAGAGAAATACCCATACCCAGAATCCAAAATCCCAACCGAACTATAGAAAGGTTTTTTCTAATGGGGTTGGTTTCTGGGGAATGATCACCTAAAATTGGTGCTAATTTGAGATATTCAAGAGACTGGACAAGATTTAAACCAAGAGACTGACTAGAAATACTTTGAGTATAGGCGGCGCTAAGATAGGGTAGATATTCTGTTTTTCCGGCTATATAAGTTTTAAAAAAAGGTAAACTTAACGCTTTCATATAATTATGAGCTTGGGAAACATCACCTACCATATCTGATGGTAGTGGCATTTGGTTACTATCAGAATTACTATTACCAATGGTAGAAAAATGAGTACCACCAAGTAACATGACTAAATATTTTTGGGGATGAATAATCCAAGAAAAAGGTAAAATTTGTTCATATAAGGCTGGAGCAACGGTATCTTCACTGCTACCAACAATCATAATTGGGGTATGAATTTGGCTTAAACCAACTTGTCCAAAAATAGAACTGGTAATAGGATTAACAGCCATTGCTGCTTTGATTCTTGGATCTTGTAAATTATAATCTTTATAATTTTGTTCCGACTGCTTTGGTAATTCTAAAGCTCGACATTGCAACAGTAAAGACATATTCCAACTAGTTCGCAATTTTTGGGAATTACAATCTTGATTTAGTTGTAAAAAGTTAATTTTTGCCCCAGCTAAAGCTAAGGCAGTATACCCTCCTAAAGACTGACCAAATACTCCCACTTGTTGTAAATTTAGCCGTTGGTAAAATCGTGAATCTGACTCTAATTGATCTAAAATATATTTAATATCTAAAGGTCTATCTTTAAATTCATTAGGGTAGATAACTTGCCGAATATTATCCTTAATTAAAGATTGTAATTGTTGAGCCTCACTACAAGCATGATTAGGAATAACTACAGCAAAACCATTTTTAACTAAATGATTTGCCAAATAACGAAAGTTACTACTGTCCAAACCTAAACCATGAGAAATAACAATTACAGGTGCAGGATTTTTAGTATTAGGAATATATATATCTGTAGATAAATGCCTATTTCGTGAAGAATCAAAGAAATTGATTGTTTGTTTTTTTGCTGAAAAAATGTGCTGATTTGCTAATTCTGGTAATTGAGAAAAACTGCTTGGGTAGATTTTAGCAGCTTCTGATTTTGATATTTGGATTAATGCCGAAATAATTTTTTCAGTTTCGCTGATCATTTGCTCTAATTCCTCGGCAATTTCCAAACTGGAAGCCACATCAATATTAATATTATTTTGAGGATATTTCCGTAACAAATTTAATACATTTAACCCTCCCGGTTCAGCAGCAGCAGCAATTAAAGCTGTGCGTAAAGAAGAAGATACAAATTTTGGATAATCAGATTTAGTCTGAATTAATTCTGCTAACCTTTGTAAAATAAATTTTCCCTGTTGAGTCTCCAGAAATTGAGCAGCTACAGCCGGACTAATTTTCAGTGGTTGAATTAAAATTTTCCTTAATTCTTGTAGTTTATTGGTAGGAATATATTGATAATATCCTGCTAAATCTGCACTAATTACTCCATACTTAGCATAGCTTTCTAAAGCACTAATGGGGATAGAAATTTTTAGTGCTGAATAAGAAGCATGAATTTGTTCTGCTGCTATAACAGAGTCACTTATTCCAAATATTAATAACAATATTGATAAAATAAGTGTTAGAGAATTTTTTCTGAGGGTGCTACCCCAATTACCAAACATATTTATCGCTTAACTTTTTTGGTGATGTTGTTGAGCGAAGCTCAAATTTTGGTACTTTTTAGATACCCTGCTAATTATTCTCAATAGCGCTTATAATAGGCTAGGAAACCAAAATTGCTGACTATTGACAATTACTTTGCTTTTAATGGCTAAGACTATTACCAGGAATAGTTAATTACTTCTGGCTATTGGCGATTAGTCCGGGTAATATTAATTTTGGATATAGCAATTGCCAAGTTCAAGAAATACACCCCACCCGCGTTGTCGCGCACCCTCCCTAAGGCATATAAGAGGGATAATTCTGTATATCACTGGGGCGGGAAATGCTATATTATGGCTTGGGTTAACCACAAAACGGAACTGCCTTTGTTCCTGAGATAAACCGCAGTAGTAAAAACGCCATTTTTCGTATTTGGTGATAGCGAAGCGCTGCTACAAGTAGATCATGTACCTAATTGATCTCCCAAAAAGACAAATATGAAGTAAACTAGACAAAAAAAACTCTACTTAGTCCCACCAGGTAAACTGAGGAGACACTGCATAAATTAACAATCTAGGTCGAGGGCAACAAGGAGCAGCTATGTCAAAAACACATGACAAACTCATACCCATATCAAGTAAGCAATCTGTACAAGGTCGTCGCCGCAAACGTTCAGCCTCTAAGACGGTGCCTAAAAAAGTTAACAATCAGCAGCCAGTTGTGAATTCTCAGGAAACGGCAGCATTAACTCGTCCAGACCATCATATCAGTCTTGTGCCGATCTGGTCTGGGGGGCGAAGACCATCATCACAAGTAATGATGCCTCCGGGGGTGAAACCCATTCCTACAGTCAAGAAAAATACTCAGGTTTCCCCACGGGGAAAGGTGAGGTTAAAGACGGTATCTATGGAAAAGCCGAAACCGGAAAGAAGAGTATCACGGAAGACAAGGTTAAAACCCATGGCCAGAACCATGTTATACGCCTTGCGGTTGTTGATTGTCGGTGTTGGTGTGGGGGCGATTATGGGTACCTTGTTGTCAATCCTAGACCCAGCTAATCGCATTAGTTCAGTTGCGTCTTTATCTCAAAATACAACTTCTCAAAAAGCACTTCCAACTCCTAATACAAGTTTATCTCTGTCCCAGGAAATTACACCTTTAAAAAATTCTTTGCAAACTCTCACCACAGCTAGTTCTGATTTAACACCAGGAGTGTTTTTATTAGACTTAGATAATGGTGGTTATGTAGATATTAATGGTAATGCTAGTTTTCCGGCGGCCAGCACTATTAAAATCCCGATTTTGATGGCTTTTTTCCAGGATGTAGATGCTGGTAAAATCCGCCTAGATGAAATATTGACCCTAGAAAAAGAGATGATTGTCGGGGGTTCGGGAAATGTGCAATATCAAACCCCAGGCAGCAAGTACACGGCTCTTGATCTGGCTACGAAGATGATTACAATTAGCGACAATACAGCCACAAATATGCTAGTTGCTAAATTAGGTGGACAAGAGGCGTTAAATGGGCGTTTTCGCGGTTGGGGACTGACAACTACGATGATTCGTAATCCTCTCCCGGATTTAGGGGGGACTAACACCACCAGTCCGAGAGAATTGGGGAATTTAATCTCAATGGTAAATCAAGGTAATGTTGTGAGTATGCGATCGCGTGATTTAATGCTTAATATCATGAGTCGGACGGAAAGAGACAATCTTTTACCTGCTGGTTTGGGAAAAGGCGCAAATGCTTACCATAAAACGGGTGATATTGGAACAATGTTAGCAGATGTGGGTTTAATAGATGTTCCCACTGGTAAGCGTTATATTGCTGCTATTATGGTACAACGCCCTAATAATGATCCTCGCGCTGCAAAATTAATTAGTTCTATTTCTAGTGCTGCTTACGAACACTTTAGCCAGACTACAATACTACCTAGCAATCCTACAAATAATCAACCAATTAATCAAGCTGTTCCTAATTATCAACCAGTTCAACCAGTTCAACCTTTTATTCAATCCCCGGTAATGAATCCAACTGTACCTAATGGGATGGTTAATAATATACCTATAGGTAGTTATCCACCTCCTGTAATGACTCCTCAATTGACCCCACCATATTACCCACAACAATAATTCAATTCCGAATTCAAATTGACAAAAACTTTTCAAGGGTCATTTTAACATTTTTGATATCGCATTCCGGGGAGTTGAGTAACTAAACCCATGAGTTCTAATTGTAATAAAGAACTAGAAACTAAACTAGCATTCATGCCTGTTTTTTGAATAATCAAATCAAAAGATAAAACATCAATAGCTAAAGTATCTATTACCTGTTGTAATTCTGGTGGTAAATTAGGTAAAGGAGGAGATGTAACCATAGGAACTTCTATATCTATTTGGGGAATTGCACCCAACAAGGTTAATAATTCACTGAGTTCCTGATTAATTAAACCTGCACCTTGACTAATTAATTTTAAACAACCTTGTGATGGTTGATCATCAATTCGTCCCGGTAATGCGTAAACATCTCGACAAAATTCATTAGCATAAGTAGCTGTGATTAAAGCGCCAGATTTTATTCCCGCTTCTATTACTAATACCGCACGACTCAAACCAGCAATAATTCGATTTCGACGAGGAAAATGGGTGCGGTTCGGTGGTGTTTTCGCAGGATATTCGCTAATTACTATTCCAAATGTCAAAATCTGTTTATATAAATCTCGATTTTTATGGGGATAAATAACATCTACTCCTGTTCCCACTACTGCTATTGTTCTTCCTCCGGCTTTCATTGCTGCTGCGTGACTTTCGGTGTCTATTCCTTCGGCCATTCCAGAAACAACGGTAAAACCATTTTTGGCTAATGCGGTACTAATTTGACGCGTCCATTTAATTCCGTATTCTGTGGGTTGACGAGTTCCCACAATTCCCACTAAGGATTTTTGTCCTGAATTTTCGTGTAAGTCAACTTCTCCCCGATAATATAACAACGGGGGTGGACTGGGGATTTCTCGCAGTAGTTGGGGATATTCTGGGTCTGCTGGTGTCCAAAAAAGGGGGTTTATTTGCTGGTGTTGAATGAGGAGTTGTTCTGGGTTTAAACGGGATTTTTGTTGAACAACTTTTTCTAATGTTTGAAATCCGAAACCTTCAACTTTTCGTAGTTCTCCAGGACTGGCTTTCCAAGCTGTTTCTAAATTACCAAAATGCTGTTGCAATCTTTGTAATAATATTGGACCAATTCCCGAAATTTGCGACCACGCTAACCAATATTTACGTTCTTCTGTTATTGACATTTTTGAGTATTTAACCAATTTGAAGAAACTAACCACAGAGGCACAGAGGACACGGAGAAATAAGAGTTTAAGGGTTTTTTATTTCCCTCAATGTTGCTTTTTTAAATAATCAAATACGGATTTATCTCCAATGTCGGGAGGAATGGGTTGAATGATTTTACGAATAGCAAAAACTAGAAAGAAAGTTGACCAAGTTGCTAATAAAACTTGTTCTGCTGGTGTTGATAAAATTCTGGTTAAATGTCCTAATAATAGTAAGGGAACAAGGGGGGTTAAGATTTTAGTTTCTAAACGATGAAAACAAAAACCTTCTTTAAAATAAATTCCTGTTAAAGCTGCAAAGGTGAAACCAATTCCTAATATGGTGAGGGGTTGATTATAAATAGTAATTGCAAATGTTTGACTGTCACTATGTCCAAAAATAAAGGCACAAATGCTGCCAATTATCCAAAAAAGTTGGAGAATGCGGTGCAAAAATGCCATATAAATATGAATGGTTAATAAACTGACTCCCAGCGCTAGACTAAAACAGGTGTAGAGAGGGGTCAGGACGGCAATTGCAACGGGTTGAGGATAGAATAATACTAAACTGCTACCAATGGCAAAACATAGGGCTGCTATCATTAATCCTGTTCGATAAATTATCACACTTTGGCGATCGCTCTGAGTAATTGTAAACTCTCCAAATTGTCCTTGATATCTTGCGGGTGATGATATTGTTTGTGTGGTCATATTCCCTAATTATTATTTTAGTAATCGCTCTTTTTCTCTTCGCGCCTGGAGGTCATCTGCGTGAGACAAAAATTATTAATGTCCCTTCCCAGCACCTAAATACAATTCTCCCACTTTTGGATCATTTAATAATTCTTTACCTGGTCCTGAAATCGCATCTCTTCCTGATTCTAACACATAACCACGATCTGCCATTTCTAAAGCTTTTCTAGCATTTTGTTCGACTAAAATTATAGCGGTTCCCGATTGTTTAATTTGTTTAATTTGCTCAAATACTTGAGTTACTAAAATGGGCGATAATGCGGCTGAGGGTTCATCTAAAAGGAGTAAACTGGGTTCTAACATTAATGCTTTCCCCATTGCTAACATTTGTCTTTCTCCACCGGAAAGAGTCCCCGCGCGTTGACGACGGCGATCGCTTAATCGGGAAAACATAGTGTATATTTTATCTTTGAGAGGTTTTAAGGGAACATCTCGCACAAAAGCACCCATTTCTAAGTTTTCATCTATGGTTAAAGAGGGGAAAACATTGGCAATTTGTGGAACATAAGACATTCCTTTGGCGACAATTTGATTAGATTTTAAACCCACCAAATGCTGATTTTTAAAGATGATTGTTCCGGTATGGGGTGTCAAAAGTCCGAATATAGTCTTTACTAAGGTGGATTTACCTGCACCATTGGGACCAATTACTGTGACTAATTCTCCTGGTGCAATATGAAAGTTGACACCTTGCAAAATATCTACGTCTTTAATATATCCCGCGTAGACATTTTCTACTTTTAATAAATAATTATTAGTCATTTGTTCGTTGTCGGTTGTTATTTGTTCGTTGTCAGTGGTCAGTTGTTATTTGTTCGTTGTCAGTTATCGGTTGTCGGTTGTCGGTTGTTTTTCTTTTACCACTGACCACTGGCCACTGACCACTGACCACTGACCTATGACTATTTTGGGGTTTTTTGCAATTCTGATCTTTCTTCTGCCAAAATCGCACTTTCTACTGGACAAACTTGTAGACAGATGCCACAATCAATACAAGTAGCAAAGTCAATCCAGTACCAATCTGTACCTTTGACGTTTTTCCCTGGACCTTCATGAATACAAGCTACAGGACAAGCATTTACGCAGTCAGCAACACCTTCACAAACGTCTGTAACAATGGTGTGTGGCATTTTTCCGATTCCTCCTCTTTTTTATCTGTTATTTTTGACTTAGGATTCTGCTTCAATGGTATGAGAACCATCAGCTTTAATCCAAGCAATTTTGGTAATGGAGCGATCGCTTGCATACTGACGAATCGCTGCCGCGTTTCTATTCCCCAAGTCCATTTCTACTCTCACTAAATCAGTAGTATTACGTAAATTTTCTGCAAAAGCAAAAGCCGCCGCTTCAGCGCCGGAGGTTTCCGAGACTACTAACCAATGACTAGCGGGGATATGCTGGGGTAATTGCTGATTTAATAGGAGAATTTCGTATAAATCATCAATATTCAATTCAAAACCAATACCGGGGATATTTTCACCCTGGGGATGATATAAACCTAATAATTGGTCATAACGACCACCACTTCCTAAAATCTGTGTTTGTGAATTTGTCTCACTCACTACTTCAAATACAATACCTGTGTAGTAGTCAATGGTTTGAATTAAGCTCAGGTCAAGGATTAAAGATAATTTACCCTCTAGTAATTCTACCAGAGATTTGAGGTTATTTATTGCATCATGCTGATCTGGTTCGAGATCTAAACCACTGACCTTTCGTAAAACCTCTTGACCATCACCCCGCAAATCCACCATGATTTTAGCCCGTTGGCGTAGTTCTTCCTCCATGGGTAATGTATCAAGAGTCACATAATCCAAGTGAGCGATCGCTGTGCGGACTTGATTTCTGATGTCTGGGGGAAAAGCATTAAGTAGGGAGCGAGTAATTCCCGCTTCCCCTAAAATTAACCGACACCCTTGTAAATCCAATGCTGTTAAACAATCTGCGACTAACAGCAATACTTCCGCATTAGCCAATAATCCTTCCGCACCCAGTAATTCCACCCCAGCTTGATAATACTCTTGCTGACGATTATGGCGGCCTTCCCAATTGCGACGAAAAACATTAGCATTGTAATATAGTCGCTGGGGATAGGTGGCATTTGTCATGCGAGTCGCCACTGTCCGGGCGATAGAAGCCGTCAATTCTGGACGCAATCCCAATTCTTCATTTTGACCATTTTGGAGTTGAATCACCATGTGACGCTGAATTGCTTCACCTGCCATCAGGGTATCCATTCTTTCCAGAGTTGAGGTAATAATCTGGTGATATCCCCAACATTGAAATACTTGTTCTAACCTATCTTCAATCCAGCGTTTTTGCGCCACATCTAAGGGTAATAGATCTCTTGCTCCCGCTGCTGGTTGATACACCATTATTTTTTCTTCTCATCAAACAAATTGGGAAACCAACGACGATTTTCAGGCTTATCTATTTGCTTCTCTTTATTCACACTGTTGTTACCTCCTAAAGCTTGATCTACTTTGGGTTTCCATTCCAAAGCGATTTTTTCCTTGGGATCTAATTTCAGAGCATGATCAAAGTGAATTTTTGCCATTTTCAGTTGATTGTTCCGTAAATATACTATTGCCATCAAGCTATGGCAACGACTATTTTGCGGTTCTAACTTTAACGCATCTTGTAATTCTACTTTGGCTTGGAGCAATTGGTTTATTTCTAATAAATTTTGAGCGCGTTGCAGGTATTCTCCTACTGCTGACTCTGCTTGCGATGGTAAAGTTGGGGTTGATTGTAACTTTTGGGGGGAGTTTTCAGGTTGAGTAGAGGGCTGATTTATTGACCTTTTTGCTACCCACATCAGGTAAACTAGATTTAGCTCGCTCACCTGGGCGATGATTTTGGGTACTTGTTGGAAATCACTAAATTGAGTTTTGGCAATTTTAGCGATCGCTTCCTTGTATAACGTAGTAATATTAGGGGACGCTAACAGTTGGTTTGCCAGTTCGGTCTTGAGTTTAATTGTTTCTGGTTCCTGTGCAAATCGCTTACCCATTTGTGACAAAACAAACAAATATTCGTGCCGATTCTGCTCTACAGAAAATTTCTCATAAGCGGGATTAACTAATTTTGCTAATAATTGATTAGCTATTTCTTTTGCTGGTTCACCTACAACACTAGAACTATCTGGGTGTAAGATCCGAGCAATTTGTAAATAGCGGTTACGGATTTCTTTAAATTCTGCATCAACTGGGACACATAAGATTGCGTGATGATCTATGAAATCATAGGTAAATAATCCACCATCTATTTTTAATAACATATCTATTACAGGTATCGCGCCATGGCCTATTTTCTCTAGTTTACAGCGAAGTATAGGAAATTTGGCAACCCTTTCCTTGGCAAGGGGAGTAATTTTGGCAATAGATAGTTAAGGAATACTTTTGTGTACTCAGTAGCTAATAGAAAACCATAGCAGAAACTTTCTATTTTGTGAAGATGATTTAGCCAATTTAGCGTGTATTTTTCGGAAATGTCACTGACGTAATTATGAAACTGATATTTCCTGATCTGGTAATAAAAGTTGCAGAAAGTAATAATGATTTATCCATTTATTCCTAGATACTATTTTAATCATGTAAAGATTTGAGCAGCTAAAAAGCCCTAATCAACCTTTGCACTAATTCAAAATTAAGGAGATTTGTACCATGTCAGATATATTGTTTGATGATATACCTGTTGAGTAGCAAGAAACAGTAGTTGGTGGCGACAATTATTATTCTTTTTCTTCTACAAAAGCAGAAGGTGTTAACGAAACTCTTGAAACAATCAATTTGGATTGGTTGAAAGACCTCGTTAATTCCTTCTGGATCATTGTTCCCACCCCTATTCAGTAGTTACAATTCTCTAAGACTATTTCAAAAGTCAAATAGGACTCCTATATAGGTTAATAATTACTATCAATCTGTAGATAATACTAGTTATTTACAGATTATTTATTTTTCACACTTCTATCCATTAAATAAAGAATTATGATTCTAGTATTCCCCCTGATGGTAAACAATATTAATTTGATTTTTGTAGGTTGGGTTGAACGAACTGAAACCCAACATTAGATGTAGGATAGCAAAGATATTGAGTTTCGTTAAACTAATAAACTAACTATATCGAAATAGCATAAAAATTATAATTTCATCGAATAGATTAGCCAGATTGGCGTGTATTTTTCGGAAATATTTATTTCTTAAATTAGTAATAAAGTTGGCGTAAATTAGCCATGAAAAAGATAATCATAAACATATAATCTATTAACCAAAATAAGATTGATTAGTGATAATTGAAATTTAAAGGAACTTGAATAATGTCTAATCCATTGTTTACTACAGTATCTATTGAACAACAAGAAACCATAATTGGTGGTGGTGGCAATATCAACAATGCTAATGCTGTAGCCATAGGAAACAATAACGTAGTTGCAATTTCTAATAATATAACCAACATAAAAATCATATATATGATTTTTAATTTCTTTATTTACCCACCTAGTCAGAGCAGAAAACACCGTCGCAGCAAATTATAGTTAGCAAAGATTATCTGATATCAGTTTTCTTAATTAAAATATTTGCTTTTGTTTTCCCTACCTACCAGGAAATAAATTTCCTGGCTAGATATAGATTTGATATTAAACATATATTGATCATATCATGCTCGCTCATCTGACATTATATAGAAATTAATTTAGCTAAAACTTGAAATTAGGTCAAATGAATTTAGCCGAGTTGGCGTGTATTTTTCGGCAATATCTAGTTCTAAATCTGGTAATTAAGTTTGCAGAAAATGAGAATGAATTAATTAATAACTTCTCGATATTCTATTAACAAGCGAGGGGGAAAGCGGCAAACAAGCAGCAAACAAACCCAAGCAATAATACAAATCAAGGAGAATTCAGTCATGTCTAATTTATTTACCGCAGTATCTGTTGAACAACAAGCTATAGTAGCTGGTGGTTTTGAAATCCCTTCAATGAGTTTTGCTACTGCACTTGCCTATGGGCCAGGCTCGAATTCTATAGCTTCTGCCAACGTTGAATCTACTCCTAGTTATAATTATCGTCCTAGTTATAATTATGGTAAGCGTAATAACCGTAAGAACCGTCGTCATCGTGGTTTTGGTCATGGTAATGGATGTCATAGCTAAAATTCCACCATGGAACTTTTTTAATTACTTAAAGTAAGTTAGCTATCAGTCACAGATGAAGTCATTTAATAGGTAATATTAATAGCCTATTGATTACCATCGTGCTGATTGCTGACTACTTTTTTGACTGAATATTACTTCTTTTTTTAAGATAGGATAACTGACTAATTTTTTTCATAAGACCGATATATTCTCTGTATATTTACCCCGTAATTCAAAAGACTCTAATCCTGAAAATATGCTATCTGCTTCTTATTCTCCAGGGTGATTTACCTATGAAATATCAGTTAGTTCAACAACATAGCGAAGAAGATTGTGGGGCAGCTTGCTTGGCTGCAATTGCTAAACATTATGGTCAAACTTTTACCATTAGCAGAATTCGAGAAGCCGTAGGAACTGGGCAATTTGGAACTACCTTATTAGGATTAAAACGAGGTGCAGAAATCCTGGGTTTTAAAGCCAATCCCGTGAAAACTTCGCCAGAAATATTAAATAAAATTAATGAAGCACCTTTACCGGCAATTATTCACTGGAAGGGTAATCATTGGGTTGTTTTATATGGTAAAAAAGGTAAAAAATTTCTAATTGCAGATCCTGCTGTGGGAATGCGTTATCTTTCTAAAGAAGATGTAGAATTAGCTTGGACAGATTGGTTATTATTATTAGTAGAACCAGATCCTATCCGCTTTTTTTCTCAAGAGCAAGATAAAATAGGTGGTTTTTGGCGTTTCTTCCAACGAGTTTGGATTTATCGCGGCATTTTATTCCAAGCTTTACCTCTCAATTTAGTATTGGGTTTGCTGTCTTTAGCTTCCCCTTTTTTACTGCAAATTCTTACTGATGATGTGTTAGTTAGAGGTGACACAAAATTATTAACTACAGTAGTAATTTCTGTAGTCGTCATGAATATTATTTCTCATAGTCTCTCGTTTGTCCAGTCTAACTTGATTGCTCATTTTGCCCAACGAATGCAATTAGGTTTAGTGCTGGAATTTGGGCGGCAAATTCTACGTTTACCACTAACTTATTATGAAACTCGTCGTAGTGGTGAAGTTATCAGTCGGCTGCAAGATATTGACCAAATTAATCAATTAATTGCTCAAGTTGTTGTTGGTTTACCCAGTCAATTTTTTATTGCCATAATTTCCTTATTTTTCATGTTGTTTTATAGTTGGAAACTCACCTCAGCAGCCTTAGTAATTTCTGTGGTAATGACCATATCTACCTTTATTTTTCAACCCACATTACAGCAAAAAACTAATGAACTGTTAGTCACAGAAGCCGAAACCCAAGGGGTTTTAGTCGAAACCTTTAAAGGTGCATTAACTCTGAAAACAACCACGTCAGGAAGACAATTTTGGGATGAATTACAAAATCGCTTTAATCGTCTAGCTAGGCTCACATTTCAGACAATGCAAATTGGGATTATTAATAATACATTTTCTGGCTTTGTTTCTAGTATTGGTAGTGTAACTTTACTCTGGCTTGGTGGCTATTTAGTAATTAATCCGGCTGAAAATTTGAGTATTGGACAATTACTAGCTTTTAACTCAATGAATGGTAATTTTATTGGGTTAATTAGTACAGTTATTAATTTTGTTGATGAATTTACCCGTGCTAAAACTGCCACAAGAAGGTTAACGGAAGTTATTGATGCCACTCCAGAAGAGGAAGATGATCATAAAAAGCCTTTTGCTGAAATCTCTGGTAATGCTGATATTATTTGTAGAAATTTAACCTTTCATTATCCTGGTCGTGTTGACTTATTAGATGATTTTTCTTTAACGATTCCTGGAGGTAAAAATATTGCTTTAATTGGTAAATCCGGCTGTGGTAAAAGTACATTATCTAAATTAATTTCTGCTTTATATAAACTCCAATCTGGTAATATACAAATTGGGCTTTATAATCTCCAAGACCTTTCCTTAGAATGTCTCCGTCAACAGGTTGTACTTGTTCCTCAAGATGCTCATTTTTGGAATCGTTCTATTATGGAGAATTTCCGATTAGGATCACCTTTTGTTAGCTTTGAGCAGATTGTTCAAGCTTGTAAAATTTCTGGTGCTGATGAATTTATTAGTAAGTTACCTGAGACATATCAAACTATTTTAGGTGAATTTGGTGCTAATATTTCTGGTGGACAAAGACAAAGATTAGCCATAGCTAGAGCCATTGTTACAGACCCAGCAATCCTGATTTTAGATGAATCTACTGGGGGACTTGATCCAGTTAGTGAAGACCAAGTTTTAGACCAATTATTTAAATATCGTCAAGGAAAAACAACGATTTTAATTACTCACCGACCCAAGGTAATTAATCGTGCTGATTGGATTGTTTTGATAGATCAGGGTAAATTGAAATTGCAAGGTTCTTTGGCAGATTTACGCACTAAATCAGGAGATCATTTAGATTTTGTAATTCCTTAATTCCCTCTTGTGTTTAGCCCCTTAATCATGCAAAGAAGGGAAACCGGAAACCAGTCCCCTCCCCTTAACAAGGAGAGGGTTAGGGAGGGTTAAGCGACCATAAAAGCCACGCTTTGCTAACGTTAAAAATACCGTTCAAAACTCAAATAGGAATTCTATATATCATTCATTATTTAGATAACCATGACTTACACTCACAATCAAGAATTTAATTCTGTCTTTGAAACTGATAATTCACTTCCACCTATTAGTCGCTGGACATCTTTAGCAGGTTTATTTTTGATTGGTACTGTTATTACTAGCATTTATTTATCTTCATGGGTGAAATATAATGTCACGGTAAAAGCTGCTGCTATTGTCCGTCCTATAGGTGAAACTCGTGTGGTGCAATCACCAATAGAAGGGACAGTTAAGAGTATCAAAGTCAAGGAAAATCAAATTGTTAAGCAAGGAGACATAATTGCCATTTTAGATACTGAACAATTGCTAATTAAAAAAAGTCAATTAGAAGAAAGTATTAAACAAAATGAATTACAAATATTACAAATATATGCTCAAAACCGGACATTAAATTATCAAATTATGGCTGAAAAAAGAGTTATAGAAACTGTTGTCAATTCTGCCAAAGAAGACTTATTAAGAAATCAAAGGGAATATCAAGAGCGAAAAATAAATACCGAAAGTGAATTAATGACAGCAGAAGTAAATATTGAAAAAGAATTAGTAGATTTAGAAAAAGCAAAAGCCGATTTAGATTTTGCAAAATCGGATAGAGATCGTTATAAGTTGTTATCCAAAGTTGGTGCAATTGGTACCAGAGAATTTGAGCAAAAACAGCTAGTTGTGCACCAGACAACCTTAACACTACAATCTGCAAAAAAAGCTGTTGATCTTGCTAAAATCAAAATTAAATCAACTCAAGCTGCAATTAATCCAACTACCGCAATGGTAAAAATGGCACAAGAACGGATTGCTCAAGAAACTGCTAAAGGTGAAGCTAATATAGCGGCTCTAAATAAAGAAAGAGAAGTCTTAATTCAGCGATTGGTAGAAATACAAACTCAAATAAAACAATCACAAAAAGAACTTCAACAACTAGAAACTCAGCGTAAAAGTAGTGTAATTCTTGCCACAAGTAATGGGATTATATTTAAACTAAATTTACGCAATTCTGGTCAAGTTCTGCGAGTTGGTGAATCTATTGCTGAGGTTGTCCCTGATAGTGCTTATTTAGTAATTAAAGCCATAATTCCTACTGCGGAAATCAACAAAATTGCCATTGGTCAAAAAGTGCAACTTCGTGTTGATGCTTGTCCCTATCCTGATTATGGAATTGCTAAGGGGACTGTTAAAACCATTGCTCCAGACGCAATTACATCTCAAAGTAAAGATACAAATATGACCAGTTCTCCTGGTATTAGCTATTTTGAAACAACCATTCAGCCCGAAAGTAATTCATTTGGAATTAATGGTCACAAATGTGTCTTACAATCAGGAATGAACACTACAGCCGATATTATTTCTAGAGAAGAAACCGCATTAAAATTTATGTTGAGAAAAGCTAGACTAATTGCTGATTTATAAGTAGCTAAATAGCTGAAAAAATTAATTAAATTAATTATTAAAAGGGAACAGAGAACGGGCAAATTTTTAATAGAAAAAACTCATATTTAAAAATATAAGACTGAAATAATGATACTGTTTTTTTAGTGCTACGCATCTTTTAAAAACATCTTTTTTTGACTGAGCTTTAAACTCAGCAACTTTTGTTTCTTATCTGTTCCCTGTTCCCAGTTAATAGTTCATTTTTTTGTAAAAGCAAAGAACAGGAAATAAATCATGTATGTAATTAATTCTGTCGTATTACTCTCCAAAAAATACAAAATATCAGGCTATTCTAAAATTTTTTGATCATGATATATCTACTCTGATTTTTTATTCTTATTTACCAAAATAAGAACATCTTTACAATAGCTTTAAATTCTTAACATCAGCTAAATGCTCCTACTTAACAAAAACCTTATGTCAATTTGGCACTTTTATTATTCAGTATTTTCTATTACTTAATATCTCCTATAGTACCTGTTACTATATTTGTCACAACTCTGATTAATCCTAAGTTTTTTTAAATAAACATATTTATTATTGTTATATATCAACTTCATAATCTCAGTATTTTCTAATATTTTTCATTGGGTAAGGGGTAACACCCCCACCTTTAATAAGTTATAACTAAGAAAACCTACAAAAAAGTAATTAATAGTAGTATATATAGGACTAATATTTGATTTTTGGAACGTATGTAGACTAGGCATTGCCCAGCCCACCCTAGACTACTTAAAGTTTTTCAAATATCATTTATGATTCCTATAGCAACCAAAAATTATCATGTGTGTAACTATTAGGACAATTATTAGATATGCAACAAATTCCATCAGAAAAATCATGTTTAACATTCATAGTAATTGATGACCACGAGTCAGTTTTAAATGGGACAGTAGAAATTTTACGAAAAAGCTATTCTAGTGCTGAATTTAATACAGCTACAAATGCTAGTTATGCTTTTGAGCAAGTTATTAATTACCAACCTGACCTCCTAGTAATGGATCTTTCCATACCAGAAAAACCGGAAATGACAGCGAAAGTTGATACAGGTATTCAACTTCTTAAGGTTTTGATGGAAAATTATTCCCATTTAAATCTTGTTGTTCAAAGTGCCCATGTGAAAACATTAATCCGCATTCGTCCTTATATTGATAATCATAAAGGAGGCTTTACTGTTGCTGATAAAAGTCTTTCTACTCAGGAAATGTTAACTAGAGTTGATTGGGCATTACAAGGCTTAACTCACACCAAAGATATCAAAGGAATTCATTCAGGTTTAGAGGTGAAACCAGAATGGTTGAAAGTGCTGGAATTAGCTTTTGAAGAAGGATTACAAGATAAAGTAATTGCTAAAAATATGTGCATATCTGAACGGATGGTACGTCATTATTGGAGTAAGTTACAAGACGCTTTAAATATTTACCCAGAAGAAGGTAAAAATATCCGTATTCAAACAGAAATGAGAGCTAGAGCCGAAGGATTAATTGATTAATTAACTAACAAATAAAGTTAGTAGAATCAATAATATGTTTTCCATTATTAAGGTTTTGAGATTGGAATAAAAGCTTATGCAAACTCAATTTTGGAAAAACCTACAGGAAGAAATTTATTTTGTTTCTGTAGGCAAATTATCAGAAGTTATCATTACTAGTTTTAGTCTAGTATTGATTAGTCATTTCTTATTAACTTGGGGTTGGTCATTTTCTATATTTCCAGCAATTTTTGTTATAGTTGTAAACGGTATTAGTCTTATGTCTTTATATCAATATAATCAAACAATTAAATCTGGAATTAAAGCTCGTAAAACCATGATTGAAGCTACATTCGAAACAATTCACAATGGACCATTACAAACTCTAGCTAAAATTTTACGTCTCGTCAAAAGAAAAGATTTACCCATTAATAATTTGCTACCTTTAATAGAACAAGAACTTGAAGAATTAAATCAAGAGTTACGAGGAATATATGAATTTTGGCAACAAGAAACTCTTAATCAAGATACTAGCCTTTATTTAGGAAGTAATGTAGTTATAGATTTGCGAAACCCTTTACCTGAAATTCTCTATCAAGTTTATACCTATACCTTAGAACGGGATTTTCCCTGTTTCAAAACCCTCAAACTAAAAATCCATAGTTTTGAGCCTATAGATGAAAGTAGTTTGAGTATTGAAAATAAGCGAGGACTTTGCAGATTTTTAGAAGAAGCCCTATGTAATGTTGGTAAACACGCCATAGGTATCACTTGTTTACAAGTTAATTATTCAGTAGAAAAAGGACTTTACACCCTGAGAATTATAGATAATGGTTTAGGAATTTACCCATTAAAAGAAGGTTGGGGAACAAAACAATTTAAAAATTTAGCCAAACAAATTCAAGGTAAATTTAGGCGAGTTCACCTTGAAAATCAAGGTACTATTTGTGAGTTATCTTGGCCTTTGCCAAATTCTGCCCAGTGGCAATAAAAACCAGGAAAATTAGAAAATATTGTGTTTTCCTTCTGCTCAAATAGCTAACTGTGCCAATACTGTGCCAAGATAGAGAATCAGGGACTATATTCAGCAAAAGGAAAGCTAAAAACCGCCGTGCAGATTACATTTTTAGGGACGAGCTCCGGTGTACCTACAAGATCACGCAATGTTTCCAGCGTGGCAATGAGATTGCCACAACGGGCAGAAATGTGGTTATTTGACTGTGGGGAGGGAACTCAACATCAAATTTTGCGGAGTGAATTAAAAATTAGCCAACTATCCCGAATTTTTGTCACCCATATGCACGGTGATCATATTTTTGGCTTAATGGGATTGTTGGCTAGTTGCGGTTTAGCAGGTAATGTAGACAAAATTGATATCTACGGTCCACAGGGCTTAAATGAATACTTACAAGCCGCTTCCCGTTACTCCCATACCCATTTTTCCTACCCCATTAAAGTGCATACTGTTCAACCGGGGGTAATTTATGAAGATAGTGAATTTACAGTCACCTGTGGTCTTCTACATCACCGTATCCCTGCTTTTGGCTATCGAATAGCAGAGAAAGATAGAAGCGGACGTTTTGATATAGACAAAGCCAAATCCCTACAAATTCCTTCAGGTCCTATTTATGGACAACTTAAACGCGGTGAGACAGTCACCTTAGCAGACGGAAGAGTAATTAATGGTAGTGAATTATGTGGTCCAATAGAAATTGGCCGAAAAATTGCCTATTGTACGGATACGGTTTATTGTGATGGTGCAGTACAATTAGCTCTTGATGCAGATGTATTAATTCATGAGGCAACTTTTGCTCACCAAGATTCAGAAATGGCTTTTCAAAGGCTACATTCTACAACTACAATGGCGGCACAAACCGCTTATGTTGCCGGAGTTCGTAAACTAATTATGACACATTTTAGCCCCCGTTATGCTCCCGGTAATACTATTGAATTAAAAGATCTACTTAAAGAAGCAAAGGCAATTTTTCCTAAAACAATTATGGCTCATGATTTTATGGTTTATGATGTTCCTCGTAGACGCGAAATTGAATCAAGTTTGATTACCTAATCTACTCTATAATTTTCATTTATTCCTAATTTATCGCCCTCTAATTATGACCAATATTCCCCAAATTGGACAACCTGCACCGGATTTTTCGACCCCAGACCAAAACAATAATCTACTCAATCTTGCTGATATAAATCAGTGGATAGTTCTCTATTTTTATCCTAAAGATAATACACCGGGCTGCACCACCGAAGCTCAAGACTTTACAGAATTATCCCCCGAATTTACCACAGTGGGAGCAAAAATTATCGGTGTTAGTCCAGATTCTGCCACATCTCATTGTAAATTTATAGACAAACATAATTTATCAATTACCCTATTAACTGATCCTGAACATCAATTAATAGAGGCCTATGGTGCATGGCGTTTAAAGAAGTTTATGGGTAAAGAATATATGGGAGTTGCCCGTTCAACTTTTCTGATTTCACCTGATAAAATTATCGCCTATATTTGGCCTAATGTCAAAACAAAAGGTCATGCCGAATCTGTACTCAAAAAAATCAAGGAATTAGCAGCTATTTAAAGTTTTACGGTCTGATTTGTCAGATTTTATTGATATAGCTGTGATTTCTCCTCCTTAGATATTTGATTTTTCAAATGTTAATTAATTTAAACTTTACTTGACTGAATTATGTTAATGAAATAACATAACCATTCAAACCTTATACAATAGAAATATCAATTCTATTATTTGTATTATGGTTCAATTCATCCAAGCGCAAAACATAGGCATTGCCTATTTAGAAGCAAAATTTAGTCTAAAACAAACCAACAATGAAGCATTTTTTCCTGAATGGTTAGAAAATCTGCCAGAAATCTCTGATTTAGAAAAACAATATCTAGACAAAGTAAAATTGCATTTTCTCAGATTAGCTAAATATCCTCCTTTATCGGAAGAAACAGTCAAGTTAGTAGTTTTATCTCCCTTACTCAGTTTAGCTGGATTTTATGATGAACCTTTCTTTATTAGGAGTGAATCATCAATAGAAATCGCAGTCGAAAATGAAGACGAAGTTATCAGAGGTAAAATTGATGTTTTAGTTATCCAACAACAATTATGGTTATTAGTAATTGAATCTAAAAGAACTACTTTTTCTCTCTTAGAAGCCATACCTCAAGCACTTACTTATATGCTGGCTAATCCTCATCCTACAAAACCTCTATTTGGATTGGTAATGAATGGAAGTGATTTTATTTTTATCAAATTTTCGCAAATTAATCAAGCCCAATACGCTTTGTCTGATCAATTTACACTCTTGAAGCGAGAAAACGAACTTTATCAAGTTTTCCGAATCTTAAAAAAACTAAGTCAAATTTTGAATTAACCATTAATTAATTATGTCCAGTCGTCCTATCTACCTCGATTGTCATGCTACTACCCCCGTTGATGAAAAGGTAATGGCTGCTATGATTCCCTACTTTACAGAAAAGTTTGGCAATGCGGCTAGTATTAGCCATATTTATGGTTGGGAATCAGAAGCCGCTGTTAAACAAACACGGGAAATTTTAGCAGCAGCAATTAACGCAACTCCAGAGGAAATTGTTTTTACCAGCGGTGCAACGGAAGCGAATAATTTAGCCATTAAAGGAATTGCTGAAGCTTATTTCCAGAAAGGTCAACATATTGTCACTATTGCCACGGAACATAAAGCAGTTTTAGATCCTTGTGAATATTTAAAAAATCTGGGTTTTGATCTCACAGTTTTACCAGTAGAAAAAGATGGATTAATTGATTTAAATCAGTTAGAAAAAGCCTTGCGTGATGATACAATTTTAGTATCTATAATGGCTGCCAATAATGAAATTGGGGTTTTACAACCAATAGCCGAAATTGGCGAAATCTGTCGTCAACGGCAAATTATTTTGCACACAGACGCAGCCCAAGCTATTGGGAAAATACCTTTAGATGTGGAAGAAATGAATATTGATTTAATGTCTCTCACAGCCCATAAAGTTTATGGACCAAAGGGTATTGGGGCTTTATATGTTCGCAGACGTAACCCAAGAGTCAAACTTGCTTCCCAACAACATGGAGGAGGACATGAAAAAGGAATGCGTTCTGGGACGTTATATACACCACAAATTGTCGGTTTTGGTAAAGCTGTAGAAATTGCCATAGCCACTCAAGAAACCGAAAATCAACGATTAACAGAACTAAGAGAAAGATTGTGGAAACAGTTATCTACTTTAGGAGGAATTTATATCAATGGACATCCTCAAAAACGATTAGCAGGAAACTTAAATATTAGTATTAAAGATGTAGATGGCACTGCACTTTCTTTAGGTTTACAATCAATAGTAGCTGTATCTTCTGGTTCTGCTTGTTCCTCCAATAATGTTGCTCCTTCTTATGTGTTGAAAGCCTTAGGACACTCCGATAAATTAGCTTATGCTTCCCTACGATTTGGTATTGGGAGATTTAATACAGTCGAGGAAATTGACCAAGTTGCCCAACGGATAATTTCTACTGTTCAAAGTTTAAGAACTGCGTCAGTAGTTAGTTGTTAAAAACAGCCTAAAAACCATGATACTCCTGATAGTAGTATCAATACCAATCAAGTTAGGAGAAAGTGATAATTTAGGCAAAAACATGACCTCCAGTCTTGTTGTTTGAGAATAACTTATATTTCAGAGCATTAATTGCCTATGAGGTACAAAGTTGAATGATAAAACCCTTGTGGTGCAGGCCTCTTGCCCGCTAGATATGTACCTTATAACACCGGGAATGGCTGTAAGTTGTTTTTCTGACTATAATGTTACTAATATAACAAAACAGGATATTTGCTGGTTTAATTAATCTGGAAATATAAAGAAATAATTAAAAATATCCAAAAATTAAATAAATTGTTATTACAGAACTATGCAAATGGGAATAAAGAGTGTATATTGGTTTCAACTTCAGTATACCGAAAGATTTATAGTCTACCAATTATGGGATACCCCCCAGTTCATCTTAGTTGTGAACTTGGGGGTATCTGTGTTTTATATGACACTTATCGCCAACCTAACCAACGTAAGCAAGGGACAATGAGGTAATGGCTTATACTCAGGGAAAAGCTGACTAAGATACTCACCAGACTAAAAAAACCTAGAGGTGAAAATAGATCAAACGCGGTCGGTGAACTGGTAAAATGAAATAACTGCAACCCTAACCCTAAACGCGCGAAAATGGCTATCAAGTTAGCAGTACCTAAACCCGCGACAACAGCATAAGCGATTTGGTGAGTACGAAGGCCTAAACCCAGGGTTAAGAGGGGAAGTGAGATTAAAATCCAGATTATTAGGCTTTCTGTAAGATTTTCGCTGGTGATGAATTGACACGCTATCCAGCCTAAACTATAACCAATTAAACTCATTAAAGCTGTGATCAGAAATCGCCGCTTTTGTTCAAAACAGCCTGATAGGGTTAACCCCCAACCTGTTCCTAAACCTGCAAAAGCATATACTATGGTTTCTTTAACTACATAAGGTTGATTTTTAACTAATGTTGGTAATTGATAGACTAATTCTAGCCAGCGATCGCCTAAACTAGTGTGGTAAGCTAGAATAAAACCGATTATAGTCCCGATTCCCGCGCAGATGCTTGTGAGTATCATTACCCAAATAGTCACTAAACTAGCTAATAAAAACTTGCATATTCCCTGAATAATAGATAGAGTAGTATTACCTATAAATTGAGCAAAATCAGTAATTAATACTACTACAGATTCACCAATGGACTTCAGTAAACCTTTACCCAATGGTGGAGAAGCAATTTTAAGTAATCTTTTGTGAATAATATCTGCATGGGCTGGACGCAATCGTATATCATCCTGTACCATTTCATCTAATAGATCTGCTAAATCTAGTTTAATCTGTCGATGGTTACGCCATTGCAACTTACCAGTTAATCCGTCTTCCAACTCTGAAGGATACCTACCCGTAATTAGTTGAATCATAGTCCGACCCAAAGCATAAAAATCTGCCGATGGTCCAATATTACCGCCGCGAATTTGCTCCTGGGGACTATAACCGGACGAGTATAGGCGCGTAGAACTAGAGTGCGATCGCCAAACAGAACCGCTCAATTGTTTAGCACCTCCGAAATCAATTAGCACCAATTGATCATTTTTACTAGGGGCTGCGGGAGTAGAACTACGCAACATTAAATTAGAAGGTTTAATATCTCGGTGAATAATTTGACGTTGATGTAATTCCCGTAAAATCATCACAGCTTGAATAAACCAACCTAATACCAAATCTTCAGAACAACCTTGAGGAGAATTTATTAATACCTCCTCCAAAGTATAACCATTGATTTTTTCCATCACCAAACATGGTAATTGATGGGGTTTAGGATTAGCTAAATTGATTTGAAAATAACCGTCACTCTCAACTATAGGCACTCCAGAACTACGGAAACTACTTAAAACCTCCGCTTCTTGAATAAACAATTCCAGAGCCTTAGGTGAAGTTTCCACCAGCACCTTGAGGACCTTTTCTGTTTGTGTTTTTTCATCCCAAATAGTATAAATTTGGGCAAACCCTCCCGTACCTAGAGGTTTAAGAGGGAAATAGCGGTCTAATAGATGCAGAGGTGCGCCACAACTGTGACAGAACTTATTACCCCTGGGTTGGGGATAAGGACGTTGACAATCAGGATTGATGCAGTGAACCGCAAGATGTTCATTCACTAAGGTTTTTGAGAATTATGATCTAAAAAATGCTCAGTTGATGGTTAAAATAGATAGTGACTAATTTTTGATGATCAAAATCAGGTTATCAAATTTTTGGGAAAGATGCTCAATTAATGCCCAATTATAGCACATTATTACACAAATTGCGCGTACAAGCCTACCCTAGTCATTCTTAAATATCTGAATACAACAGGATTTTATTCCCAACTCCCACTATAATTTATGACTTGGCTAGGAAATCGGTCATAAATCAAATTAGATTATTATATGTAACTATTAAAAACTCACAAAAGTTATAGTTAGACAACAACAATTAATGGCAGTCAGATTTTAGCAGCCACCGGAAGTGGGAAAATAAAATCATGAGAACAGAAGACTTAGAGAGGAAAAGCCGATAATATGCACTTGAGTGAAATTACCCATCCTAACCAGTTGCATGGTTTGTCAATTCGGCAGTTAGAACAAATTGCCCGTCAAATTCGTGAAAAGCACTTACAAACAGTAGCAGCCTTTGGAGGGCATTTAGGGCCTGGTTTGGGAGTTGTCGAATTAACACTGGGACTGTATCAAACCTTAGATCTAGATCGGGATAAAGTCATCTGGGATGTAGGACATCAAGCCTATCCTCATAAATTAATTACCGGACGCTACAGTAATTTTGACACTCTCCGCCAAAAAGACGGCGTTGCAGGTTATCTCAAACGCTGCGAAAACAAATTTGATCATTTTGGTGCTGGACACGCCTCTACAAGTATTTCCGCCGCCTTGGGAATGGCTTTAGCCCGCGACTTAAAAGGGGAAAAATTCAAAACCGTTGCTGTTATTGGTGATGGGGCCTTAACTGGGGGTATGGCCTTAGAAGCTATTAACCACGCAGGACACCTACCCAAAACTAATCTACTGGTGGTTCTCAATGATAATGAAATGTCCATTTCTCCCAACGTGGGGGCGATTCCTCGTTATCTCAATAAAATGCGGTTGAGTCCTCCAGTACAGTTTCTCTCAGATGGAATTGAGGAACAGTTAAAACATCTTCCCTTTTTAGGTGAGTCTATTTCCCCAGAACTGGAACGCATTAAAGAAGGAATGAAACGGTTAGCAGTTCCTAAAGTTGGTGCGGTTTTTGAAGAATTAGGCTTTACCTACATGGGTCCAGTTGATGGACATAAATTAGAAGAGTTAATTGCTACATTCCAACAAGCACATCAAATTACTGGTCCCGTGTTGGTTCATGTAGTGACAACTAAGGGGAAAGGCTATGAAATAGCGGAAAAAGATCAAGTAGGCTACCATGCCCAAACTCCCTTTAATTTAGGCACAGGGAAAGCGATTCCTTCCAGTAAACCTAAACCCCCTGCTTATGCTAAAGTCTTTTCTCATACTCTAGTGACACTGGCAGCACAAAATCCTAAAATCGTCGGTATTACAGCGGCTATGGCTACTGGTACAGGCTTAGATAAACTACAAGCGAAATTACCTCATCAGTATATTGATGTGGGCATTGCTGAACAACACGCTGTTACCTTAGCTGCGGGTTTAGCCTGTGAGGGAATGCGTCCCGTTGCTGCTATTTATTCCACTTTTTTACAACGGGCCTTTGACCAAATTATTCACGATGTTTGTATTCAAAACCTCCCTGTATTCTTCTGTTTAGATCGGGCGGGGATTGTTGGGGCTGATGGTCCAACCCATCAAGGAATGTATGATATTGCTTATCTGCGTTGTATTCCGAATATGGTGGTAATGGCTCCCAAGGATGAGGCCGAATTACAACGGATGGTTGTTACTGGGATTAACTATACAGATGGACCGATTTCTATGCGTTTCCCCCGTGGTAATGGTCATGGTGTCCCTTTAATGGAGGAGGGTTGGGAAGCTTTAGAAATTGGTAAAGGAGAAATTCTGCGTCAAGGTGATGATGTATTAATTCTCGGCTATGGTACGATGGTTTACCCGGCTATGCAAGCGGCGGAGATTCTCAGCGAATATGGAATTGAGGCAACTGTCGTTAATGCTCGTTTTGTTAAACCTTTAGATACTGAATTGATTTTACCTTTGGCTAAAGAGATTGGTAGGGTTGTAACTTTGGAGGAGGGTTGTTTAATGGGTGGTTTTGGTTCTGCTGTGGCGGAAGCTTTACTTGATGCTGATATTGTTGTACCTGTGAAGCGGATTGGTGTTCCTGATATTTTGGTAGATCATGCTACACCGGATCAATCTTTTGCTGCATTAGGTTTAAGTAGTCCTCAAATTGCCGAAACTGTTTTACAGGCTTTCTTTAGAAAACAGGTTGCTGCTGTGGTGTAGTTTTTGTCTGAATGAGGATTTGCAGGGATACAGGATTTAATTATTTTGTATATTTTTGCTGGTCTTGTTTATTTTCCGAAGGTCAGGTAAAATGGCTGTAATATTGATTTTTTGGTTGGGAACTTCGGTCGCTTGCTGGGTAAGGGTTTTGGGAGTTTTTTTCTTGCTGTCGGTTGGTGGTTTTACTACTTTTTTCCTGACCTTCGGAAACTGTCTCTGGACACCTTGCTGGGTAAGGGTTTAAAATTGAGGGGTCCCCACTCGCTGGGGACATTAATTGAATGGAAACTCTAACCTGCGCCCCTTAAAAACTTTTTCAAGTCCCCACTCGCTGGGGACATTAATTGAATGGAAACCTTTTCTACCTTTGGTATAGGTGGAAACGGAGTCAAACATAAAAGTCCCCACTCGCTGGGGACATTAATTGAATGGAAACGCGTTAATTACATCTAAAGTTAAAGTGTAGAGAGATTTAAAAGGTCCCCACTCGCTGGGGACATTAATTGAATGGAAACGGCATAGTAATTACTTCCTTATAGATTCTAGTTCTTGATGGTCCCCACTCGCTGGGGACATTAATTGAATGGAAACAATTTTACAGGGAATACCAATACTTAACTGTTTTTAAAGTCCCCACTCGCTGGGGACATTAATTGAATGGAAACTTTTGATGTCACCATCCGTGTTCTGTTTGCGGAACTGTCCCCACTCGCTGGGGACATTAATTGAATGGAAACGTGGATATCTTAATCTGAGATATTGGCATATTTTAAAGGTCCCCACTCGCTGGGGACATTAATTGAATGGAAACTTCATCACTTAAAACCAGCTTGAGGTTATTGTGGTCCCCACTCGCTGGGGACATTAATTGAATGGAAACATATTAGATATTACCAATACCTTTTCCTTGTATGCTGTCCCCACTCGCTGGGGACATTAATTGAATGGAAACGTCATTTTTTATGATTTCTAGCCATTCCTTGAAAGGTCCCCACTCGCTGGGGACATTAATTGAATGGAAACCATATATTCTCTTGCTTCTAAATAAGTCATGATAGTGTCGTCCCCACTCGCTGGGGACATTAATTGAATGGAAACATTGCGGGTTGAATCAACTTTAATTCACTTAGTGGCGGTCCCCACTCGCTGGGGACATTAATTGAATGGAAACTTGATGAAATGGTGTACCATCTACAAATCCCAGCCGTTTATGTCCCCACTCGCTGGGGACATTAATTGAATGGAAACTCATCTCAGTGAACAGGACTCCGATTTCCCAATGGGGTCCCCACTCGCTGGGGACATTAATTGAATGGAAACGGCTTCTACGTTCATTTTCTGTCTCCTTTTATTTGTAAGTTGTCCCCACTCGCTGGGGACATTAATTGAATGGAAACACCCTTGAATCTAGTTATAGGCATTAGACAAACTCGGTACAAAGTCCCCACTCGCTGGGGACATTAATTGAATGGAAACCTTGTCTCTCTTTACCATTGTGTATTCTTACTACCTTGGTCCCCACTCGCTGGGGACATTAATTGAATGGAAACGGTGTTTGGATATCTAACGCAAGCGCACTCTTCATTCTGTCCCCACTCGCTGGGGACATTAATTGAATGGAAACTCAGTGGAGGCTGTTGTCAGTTCGGTGGTCGCATTTACTATATCGTCCCCACTCGCTGGGGACATTAATTGAATGGAAACCTGTTTATTCACCTCTTTCAATTTATCATAATCATCATCCTGTCCCCACTCGCTGGGGACATTAATTGAATGGAAACAACCCCATAGCATACTCAATGTCATCCCAATAGAAAGTCCCCACTCGCTGGGGACATTAATTGAATGGAAACGAGAGCTTTAGCTAGTGCGGGAGGTAAACTTACTCTGGTCCCCACTCGCTGGGGACATTAATTGAATGGAAACGGAATGGGAATAGCCGTGGGATACCAGCGACCAGAAGCGTCCCCACTCGCTGGGGACATTAATTGAATGGAAACAAAAGCACAGATAGTATATTTCCCTGGTCTAATCAAGTACATACCAACTTGTTTCCTATTCCCTAAAACTAAAAAACCTTATACCTCAAGAACATGAACCAAAAAACCCTTAAAAATCAACAAACCCACAATACCTAGCCACCAAACCAGCTAAAACTTGCAAATCTATCGGTTTAGAAATATACTCATTAACACCAGCAGCCAAACAAATTTCTCGATCTTCCTTCATCGCCCTTGCAGTTTGAGCAATAATCCCTATATGCTGATATTTAGGGTTTTCTCGTAATTGCTGCACCAAAATTAAACCATTAATATCAGGTAAACTCACATCCATTAAAATCACTTTTGGTTCTATTTCCCGCAGACTATTCCACATTTCCACCCCATTTTTTACCCAAATTACCTCATACCCCAATCTTCTTAAATAAATCCCCATTAATTCCCCATTTGCTAAGTCATCTTCCACTAGTAAAACTACTGGTGATAAAGTCATATTATAATTAGAACAAGGATAGCTAACTACCTCTAAATCATTTTCTGCGGTTGTTTCTATAGCCGCTAAAACCTTTCCCATGGGCTTGAGAGGTAGTAAAATACTAAAACGAGAACCTTGATTAGGTATAGATTCTAATTCTAAATAACCACCGTGAATTTCTGCCAATTTTTGAGTTAATACTAACCCTAAACCCGTCCCCTCATGACAACCAGCAGCGATATTTAAAACTTGACTATAGGGTTGAAATAATCGACACTGATCTTCATACAAAATACCTATACCAGTATCCCAAACCGTAAACCGTAAAAATCCATCTTGTTGAGAAATCTGTAAGCCAACACTTCCTTTTATGGTAAATTTAATAGCATTAAAAAGTAGATTTAATAACATTTGTTTAAGTCGCAAGGGATCAGCTATAATATTTTTAATATTTGCCTGAATTTCCAAACGAATTATTAAACCTTTATGAGCAGCTTTCTCTTTTACTAAAGCTAAAATATTTTTGCACAAAGTAGAAATATCAATAATTTCCCATTGAACTTCTAGATAATTGGCTTCAATTTTCGAGAGATCTAAAATATCATTAATTAATTCTAATAAATGCTTACCACTAGAGTAAATAATATTTAAATATTCTTGATGACGGATTTTCTCAGATTCGTATCCCTGTGCTAATAGCAAATGAGTAAAACCAATTATCGAACTCAGAGGAGTGCGGATTTCATGACTTGTATTCGCTAAAAACTGATTTTTGAGTTGATTTGTGCGTTCTAGTTCTTGATTAAATTTAGCTAAATGTTCATAATGTCGCTGGGAAGATTGTATTTGTCGAAATTGTCCTAAAGCTGTCCGAAAAATTTGGATAGTTTGTGTAATTAATTGTAATTTTAAAGGCAAAAAAGCATCTTTAAATAATTCATAATTCGGTAAAAAGTTGCTAATATTAATGATTAACCATCCTTTTATTCCTTGAGAATCCTCAAATAAATACCAAGCACTTTGGTGATCTTGAGTCTCCATTTCTTGTATATCTTGGAGATAAATAGATTGATTTAATTTCAGAATTTTGTTATCAATTGCGGGTATTATCTCCACAGTGGGAGTTAATAATAGTGAATCAGAAATATAAGAGATTTTACCGACTGTTTGCTGTTGTTCAAATATAGCAATACAGACAATAGATTGAGTGAATGTGATTAGATGATTATTTAAAGCTTTGTGAAGTTCATTGACCATGATTTGGAAAAGTTCTGTTTCCGTAGTTATTGGTGATGAAGTCATCATAGCTACAGAAATTAGATAATCCTGGAGACGAATTTGCAATTTATTTAAACTGTTTTCCAACCACAATTGATACCGCAAATGTTCAAGTGTTGTTAAAATGGGTTTTTCCTCTATTTTTTGCTTTCATTGTGTTGTTAGCCACTGAGATTCTTTAATCAAAGATATGAGTGTAGTATTATTTCAATCCTAGATCTAATTTAATCCTATGTGCTAATGGTTCTATATTCCTTTGACCGAAAAGACGGGACACAAGCCCCGTCCTTCTAGGACGGCTTTTCTTGATTCTTGATATACTCTTTCAATATTTCTAGTGGCGCACCACCAACTGAAATAGCAAAATAACTGGGACTCCATAAAGATTCTTCGTGGGGTTTTTTATATCCGGCTTGTCCATAGGCTAGACACGCCTTTTAAAGCATTTACTATTTGAGAAACAGATAATTTAGGAGGATATTCAATCAGTGTATGGACGTGATTCCCTTCACCGTTAAATTCAAGCACTTGAGGGGGCGACAAGCAAAGTGAAAGCAAGATAGGCAAAGGGTTTCAGGTGCTAGACCCTCTGAAAAAAGATGGTGCTTATTGACAATGCTATGAGGTTATTAAGCAGGTATCTAGAGGGTGCAGTTTGATGGTAAAAAAGAATGGTCTCGTCAAAATAACAAGACCACAAAAATAAATGCTACCATCATTTTATCAAGAAATCCTCGAAAAATACCTGACTCATAGACAGTTAATCACCCTAAAAATGCTGGTGTGGGTACTTCAAACACAGAAAGAAGTCAGAATAGAAAGATTGGCTGCTAACCTGCCATTACCAATACAAGAAAATAGCCGTCGTCGTCATATACAAAGATTTTTGAACTCTAATAAGTTGAGTGTGGTGCTGTTATGGTTTCCAATTATTGAAGTAATTTTAGCACGCTTATTTAAACCACTCTCGCAATTGGTTATTGCTATAGACTTAAAGCCAATGGAAGGATAATAACATTTTGATGGTAAGTGTAATTTATCAAAAAAGAGCATTACCAATATATTGGTGTCTACTAGATAAAGATGGTTGCAGTAACCTGCAAGAACAGCAAAAAGTATTACGTCCGGTAATTAGGTTATTGAAACATTATCAATTAGTCATTATTGGCGATAGGGAATTTCATGGTGCTTCTTTAAGGAGATGGTTACATAGTCAAGGTTTGAAGTATATCTTCAGACAGAAAAAAGATACCACATTTCGAGAGAAAAGACAAAAATTTCAACCTTTAAGTTCAATTCCCATTTACCCTGGAGGTCGGAGATTTTATGAAAATGTTAATCTCACACAGGAGAAAGGTTTTGGTCGTTGTAATTTAGTCGTTTATTGGAGACGAAAGTATCGCGGTAAGCAAGAAAAAGAATCTTGGTATTTATCAACTAATCTCACAGATATCTCAACTACTATCAAAATATATGGTCAACGTTTTGGGATTGAAGCTATGTTTAAAGATTGTAAAACAGGGGGGTATAATTTAGAAGGTTCTCAAGCTTCTCCTGATAGACTTGTGCGGATAATTTTATTGATTGCTTTGGCAATGACTTCTGCATGGTTACAAGGTTAAAAAACTCAATCTCAAAGAAAACAATCTTATGTTTGTCGTCCTAATGAAAATAAAAGAACTAGAAAAAGACATAGTGATTTTTGGATAGGTTTATACGGTTCTAGTTGGATAGTTTCTATGAATGAGTGTCAAGAATTGGTCTTGGAAATGATGGCTTTGGTTCGCAATAAGATGACATTTTATCGGCAGGGTATGAGGGCTGTAATGCTTATCCAGCAACCTCTTTAGCTCCTTTGTCGCCCCCTCAAGTTGGTGCTTACTGAGAATGCGATACAGTTATTAAGCAGGTGTTTATGGGGTGCAGTTTAATGGTAGAAAAGAATGGTCTCGTCAAAAGAACAAGACCATAAAAATAAATGCTAGTTGCTACTCAAAAGTACAATCAATGCCACTCCTAAAATAATTAATCCACTACCCATAATAAATGACCAGAAGCGGTGATAACTGTGGACAATTGTGCCATTTTCTCCTTTTAATTGGATTAAATCCATCCAAGGCATAATACCCCGACGAAACCAACCAATAGTTCCTACCTTTTGACCAATTAGACTTTTTACTCGTTTCATCCCAAACAGAAAATTACCAATTGAACCAAAACGGGAAGCGTAGTGTAAATAAAGCATTCCGCTAGGATCTTGTAGTTTCAAGTCAGAACCAAATTTATAACCAGCATCACCCCGGCCAATTAATTCCCCTTCTAAAATGGCGGGTTGTCCCCGCAAAGGACTGGCATAGGGGTTTGACATTAAGGTGAGAATATCTGTAGCTACGGCCTTGCTGTAGTCGGGGAACATGACAAAAGCTTTGATTAATATGCCGATTCCTAAACCAATGAATGGCGCACCCAGTGTTAATCCAAGGTTGTTGTTGTTGGCAACCGAGAATATGAATGCGCCAATAATTAAACCCAGGAAGAAGCCGATAGTTTCTGCACCATACAAAATCACATCTAAAAAGAAGTTGCCGTAAAGCTTTTTCTTGTTTAAGTTTTTACCCTCACCGATGACTGGCCCCATGTCGAACTCAGTTGATAAACCTAGTTGTTCGGAGTATGTGCTGAGGGCGCGGACTCGTTTACCAGTAAGAGGATGAGTAGAATTTAATTCCATCCACAAACCCCAAGGGCTAAACATATCCCACAAGAAGACGCGACCGATTTTTTGAGGATCTGAGGAAATGCGGTAAGCTGTACCTGTTGAAGATGCGGCTTTGTGGTCGTAAATTCCTAAAGCGCGAGTTCCTTCAATTAGGCGACTGGGTTCTTGGGCGCGTGAACCTTCTTCCACGATACCATAGGCAATTTTAACTAAGGCGCGGGAGAGTCCGTTGGGATTCCCTGTGGTTTCCGCTGCAAAGTGGTCTGCAAAATATTCTCTGGTGCGAGAAAGATATAACAGCAGGTATGTACCGATAATGTAAAAGATATAGGCAACGAAACCAGCAGTTTTTAAAGCATCTTTGATTTTGTTGTCGTTACCGCCACTTGTAAATCTTCTGACTGTACTGTAAATTAAGTAACAAATCTGCACTAAGGTAGAAGCCACAGTCATAACAGCAAAGTCCCAGTGGACTATATGCCCTAGTTCATGGGCGTAAACGGTAGCAACTTCATCATCATCTAGGTAAGTAAACAGTCCTTGGCTGACGACTAAGCGGGCGCTGTTAGGTAAAGAACCATAAGTGAAAGCTGTGGGGTTTTGGTCTTGAATGATTCCCAGTCTGGGGATTTTGATGTTTTTTTGTCGGCAGACTTGGCGGATAATTTCCCCTGTTTCTGGACTGAGGTTTTCGATTTCTGCTAAGTTTACCCAACGAGTTTGGTACAACCAGCTTTGACTTAGATCCATTAGGAAGGGTGAGAGGAAAAAAGCTGCTAGATTGAATATTAAAGTAATACCAATAGCGATCGCTAGTCCGGTGATAGGATCACTACTAGTGAAAATTAATACTAGGCTTAAACCCAAAACAAAAACCATGCCAAATAACAAGGCTATGGTGACACCAGATGCTAAGGCTAAACTCCCACCTACTCCTCCCATAGCCAAATTCACTGCCATGGTTGCTGCACGTCCCGCTTTTGGGAAACTGGACTGTGTGACTGAAGAGAAAACAGGCTGGTTTTTTTCTGCCCATTCTCTCGCCTGTAGGTTATCGCTATTGATTAATTTTTGCCAGAGAACAGTCGCTTGTTCAGTTCTCCCTATTTTCTGATAAGCTTTCACCAGCCACATTTGGGCTGTCAGATAATCTGGAGAGTTGAGTTCTAGGGAATTTTGGGAAAATTCCTCTAGGAGATAAACCGCCTCTTGATATTGCCCTTGTTGAAAGGCATTTAACCCTGATTGCAATGACATTTATGATATCCCTGAACGTTTGATATTTTGATCTCATTAACACTCAATGGATACAGAATTCGTGATGCTAATTTCGCAAAATTCACAAAATTCATAACATAGTGACATAGTAAAGTTGAGAAGAATTAGCGGCACTTAGGCAACAGGCTAAAATTACAGTATCAATTAAAATCAGGGTGTAATTATTTATAATTATTTATGAGTTCTTGCTTGATGTTTTGCTTGAACTGTGCCAGCGATTGCTTTTTTGCGTACATTAAACAAACAGCACAGGCTTAAATATCTGTAACTTATAATATCGGAAACTGCTGTAAAGCGATCGCTAAATCAATTCATAACGATTCTATGCAGTTGTAGCGACGCTGAAAACAATTACCAATAGTATGTCCATTGCACTTACTTTGCTTTCCGACCCCCGGCCAAATTCCTTGTAACCAGGGGTAACAGAGAGAATCTAATTAAGCATGACGTTGACTGACTAAAACATGATGAGAATATTCAAAATCATTATTAGTAATTCTGATATCAGCAGGATCTGTCTGTCCTTGCGCTCGGAAACGGCGAATAGCTTCTACAGCAGCTTGATTGCAGAGCAATACTAAATCAGCGCCATTCCAACCTTCTGTGACTTCAGACCAATATGTTAAATTCACGTCTAATAATGGTCGTCCCTCAGTGTAGACCCGCAAAATATCTAAACGACTGGCCAAATCAGGCAAATCTACCTTAAGTTGTAAATCCAACCTACCCGCCCGTAATAACGCTGGGTCAAGAGCATCAGGACGGTTTGTCGCCCCAATAACCAGAATACTTGCACCGACCTCTACACCATCCAACTCAGTTAATAATTGCCCTACTACCCGGTTACTTACACCAGAATCACCGCTGTAAGTTCCCCTTGCGGGAGCTAAGGTATCAATTTCATCAATGAATATGACACAGGGTTCTGCTTGTCGAGCCTTAGCAAATAATTCCCGCACTGCTTGTTCACTAGCGCCCACCCAACGGGTCAGTAATTCCGGTCCATTGACACCAATAAAATTAGCCCTGGCCTGGGAAGCTACAGCCTTGGCTAATAAAGTTTTACCAGTTCCCGGTGGACCCCATAACAAAATCCCCTTAGGAGCTATAGCCTTAGTTTGTAGATAAAGTTCTGGATAAAGTAGAGCCCCTTCTACAGATTCTCGCAGAGTTTGCTTAATATTCTCTAAACCACCAATATCATCCCAAGCAACTTGGGGAACTTCCACCTCTACACTGCGAAGTACAGCCGGTTTGATTTCCTTTAGTCCCTGTAAAAAATCAGTTTGAGTAACCGTCATGTTTTCTGGAGCTTGCACCTCTATAGAAGGAACTTGACGACGGAGGGCGCTATAAGCCGCCTTTTGACAAACGGCCTTCAAATCAGCCCCCACAAATCCCACCGCCCGCTCGGCGATAAAATCGAGGTCAACGGTGTTATCCAAGGGCATAGAACGGGTGAGAATTTGCAGGATTTCTTTGCGGCCGTTGATATCAGGAATGCGAAACTGAACTTCCCGGTCAAATCGTCCTGGTCTTCGTAGGGCAGGGTCAAGGTGGTCAGGGCGGTTGGTAGCCGCGAGAACAATCACCCCTGGGCTATGGGAAAAACCATCCATTAAGCCTAATAATTGGGCAACCAGACGCTTTTCAACTTCCCCTTCTACGGCGCTGCGGTCTGGGGCGAGGCTATCAATTTCGTCAATAAAAATAATACAAGGAGCATTTTTAGCGGCTTTTTCAAAGATACCGCGCAATCTTTGTTCCGCTTCACCGTAATATTTACTGATGACTTCAGGACCGACAATAGCAATGTAGTTAACGCCCAGTTCCTCTGCTAAAGCGCGGGCGGTGAGGGTTTTGCCCGTTCCTGGAGGACCAACTAATAATACGCCGTGGGTGGGTTCTAGTCCTAATTTAGCTAGTAGGTCAGGGCGTTTTAAAGGAATAGCAACCAGTTCTTTGAGTTCTTTGACAATTTCGCTCAGTCCACCGATATCTTTAAGAGCAATACCTGAAGTAGGATCGGGGGGAACAACTGGATCTGAGGGACCTGCACCTGCTGCTGGGGGAGCTTGAGTATTCATCCGACTTGTACCCACATCATTACCCATACTGCCCATGTTACCCCCCATATTACTAGTACGGGGCATATTTCCTGTTCTGGGAATACTGCTTAGGGGTCGGGAGTTAAACTGGACATTGGTCTTGATTTCTCCGTTTTCTGCTTTTTCTTCCAGAGCTTTCACCAATTCCACTAACTGCTCAAATCCCTTGAATAAATTTTCACTCATCAGATTCCTCCAAAAATTGACTCTAAAAAACCATTGTTTCTTGGCTACATTATCCACTTAAAACAAAAGATCCGCAGCACCTTTAATTCTGGCAATGGGTTCGACAGATCTAGGTAAGTTAGGTAAGCGAATAATTGTTTGCTGTGAAAACAAGCTACTCTCAATCTCTACATCTTCAGTGTAGCGATTTTGCACCACATAACGCTGTTGAATTCCTATAGTTTTTAGAGATTCTGTTAAACGAATGTGTTCAGCTATAATTGCTGATTCAGCCTGAATTACACCCACAAATTGCGTATGCTTTGGGTTTTTTAATTTCTTCTGAGCTTTGACCACTTGTTGGCGCAGACTTCGCAACCGTCCAATAAAATCAACTCGACCCAAGACATTCTGATATTTCATCCACAATTTAAAGATCCAAGATAACCAATCTCCTAATGCAGTTGGCATTTCCAAAAATTGCAGAAGATGGCCTGTGGGCGCTGTATCTAGAATAATCAAATCTTGTTGGCTGCTGTCTAATAAATCCATAATCGTGATTAGGGATAGCATCTCATCAATACCTGGTAAAGCTTGAGACATAATTTGCCGCCAAGCTTCTGGAAGATAAGCAATATTTATGGTTGTATCTGTTTCTGTCCCTTCACCACTAATCATATCCGCTAATTCCCATAGGTAATCGGCACGAAATTGATCTAATATTTTCTCAGCATCAATTTCTTGTCCAGTTAAATTAGGAGCTAATAATTTCGGTTCATGTCCTAATTTTTCACCAAAAGCATCCCCCAAGGAATGAGCAGGATCTATAGAAATTACGCGAATATTTTTATCAGGATAACGATTAGCAAAAGCCCAGGCCATGGACGCTGATACTGTGGTTTTACCAACTCCTCCTTTGCCACCAACAACAATTAGTTGACAACCTTCCGCTACAAAGTCAGTAAAGCTAGGTGGAATCTTAGTCGGCCATTGAATTAGTGGTGCAGCAGCGAGTTCCACATGATCAATAGATTGAATTTGTGCTGCTAGATTGTCTAATGCAACTCCACCTAATGGCGCGAATTGCTGTTGTGGGACTATGAGAACGGGTTTATTTTGGGAAATTTTTAAGAATTTATTGATAAAGTTTTGCTGTTCTGCATAGCGGTCTGGTTCTACATTTGAATGTGCCAAAATTCGATTTATTACTATTCCTCCATAGGGAACTTTTAAGGTTTCTAAACTTTCGATAAATCGCTCAGTTTCGGCAAAACACATAGGTTCAGAAATAGCGACAACTATACAAGCTGTAAATTTATCATCTTGTAGTAGTCGTCTACCTTCTGCTAATTGAAATTTCAGGTCAGCTAAAAAGTCATCAACTTCATCAAGAACATAACTTTGTCTTGTCAAAGTTTCTGTAATTACCTGATGCTTTTTTTCAAATAACTCTAATGAGTTTAAAATCACATCTAAAAAATCTTCCAATCGCAACAGGTTTAAAGCATGACCAGAAGGAGCCATATCAACCACTATGCGATCTACTTTTTTTTCAAACAGTAGACGTTGGATTTCTAGTAACCCCATTAATTCATTTAAACCAGGCCAGTTCAAATCCCAAACTGGCGCTAAATCTTGTCCGTCAGCTAAACTTCCTCGCTCAACCAGTAGTTCTAAAAATTGGCTATATTTGGACTTAAATTCTAAGAGTAGTTTTTCAGCATCTAAAGCCTGAACACTTAAATTAGGCAAATCTGGTAATGGTGAAGCATAATCTTTCACTTCTGTCAGTAATACATCTCCTAAGGAATGTGCCGGATCTGTAGACAGCAACAAAATTGTTTCTTCAGGGAACTGTTTTGCCCAATGACGAGCAAAACTGCAAGAAGTGGTAGTTTTACCAACTCCACCCTTGCCGCTAAACATAACTAAATTAAGTGAGTCGTAATGGTTCATAATAAAGTTAAAAAATTCACGAAAAGACTAATAGATAATCATTCAATAAAGTGGTAAGGAGGAAGGCTATCTCCCAAAATTAAATCCCACCGTGGACAAGCTTTTTGCCAATTTAAAAATTGTTCTAAAAGCAAGTTTTTATCTTGACAACCAATCAAAATATAAATTCGCACTTCCTCCTCTTGTTCTTGAATCACAACGGGTAATTGATTAACTTTGGTGATTAAATCAATAAGATATTGTTTTTCTTTTGCTTGAGCAATAAGGAAGTCATTTTGGTTTTGATAGCGTTGCTTTTTAGCTAGGAAATAATCCTTACCTCCCCCCTCAGATGGTACTTCTTCTATGATCCGTGGGATCAATTTTAAAGTAAATTCGTTTTTACCATTAATCTTTTCTAGCTTTTCTTGGTACTCTTGTTTATGGGATTCTAGATGGTTTAGCAGATTATTTACAGAAGTAAAATAAGTTCCAAAACGTAATGGTAAAACCGTAATTTGCTTAAAAAGTTCACAAATCACTCGATCATGAGCTAAAGCCATTTTGATAATTTTTTCATCATTATTTTGGAATGATTCTAACAATATCCCCGGCTCGACAATAGCCGCAAGTTCATTACCATTAATTAGCACTACTTGATTAACAGCACCCTGTGGCAAAATCAAGGGAGAGCTAGGTATTTCTAAAAAAGCATAAGTGTAGAGATTTTCTAATTCCATATATTTCACCTAGATAAAAATATTTGCTGTTACGAAGTATTTAAAGTTCATATTCATTAAAATCAGAGCTAAATTTTTTTCCAGATAATTTGGGGATTTACAATCACAAAAACTTGGTTATAATGATAAAAATATTTTCAGGTATCTTTCATGAAAACAGTTATTAATCGCAGTATTAGTGTAGCTAAAATTAGCACAATGCCCCGTCCTAAGTCTGATGCATCCAGTCAGTTGGATCTTTATAAAATGGTGACAGAGAAACAACGTATTCAGCGAGATATGTCTTCCATAAAAGAGAAAATGGGTTTACTTCAACAACGGTTAGATATCCTCAATGAACAAATAGAAGCGACAGAAAAAACTATTCATAAATTCCGTCAACCTCACTCCAATACTTCTCAAAATATAGCCCGTTCAAGTATTTTTGTTGAGTCGAATAATTACCAAACTTTTGAGGTTGAATATTAGGAGCCAACGTCTTGATAAATTCGGTAAAGTATGAACACATCTTCTAAATTAACCCGCTTTCGCGGGTTTTATATAATCAGTTTCAACTTTACCGCATTGCAGGTCAATTAGGTACAAACCACAAAACCTTGCACTTAAAGGGTTTTACTAAAGCTGCTGTAATACACTTAGATTACAACCCTGATCAAGAAAGGCTAGGAGTTTCTTAACTTTTCAATAATCAAATAGGATTCTTATGGGATCATTTGTCGTTACCGTTTCTCAAGAGTTTTAAATGTAAAAAAAGGTAGTTTACTTACCCCTATTTATACTAAGGTAGCGAAACAAGATCTTGATCTTGTTCAGCTTCTAATTCTAAGCGTGCTTCCTCTTGTTCAGCTTCTAGTTCTAAGCGTGCTTCCTCTTCTAGGGCTTGAATTTTTAAAAGAATCTCTTCTTCTTGAATCTCGAATTCCTCCTCACCAATTTCGCCAATATCAAAGGAAAGTTGCAAGCTTAATAATTGTTTATGCAAATTTTCCTGAGCATCAAACTCAGTATTAGTCCGCTCTTGGATTTTTTCCGCAATCCAGACAACTCCACTTAGTGGACCCATGATTGGTAGTAGTAACAGTTTCGTCAACATGGTCATAACTCCTATGAATCAAGCAGAGCAAATGTATAGGGAGCAGTAAAATTGTTGTAGCGAATACGTAAGCGATCACCAAATTTCTGATCAATCATTTCGACACGTTCACCAAATTCAGATTCACTTTCCCAAGGAATCAAAAAGGCTGCATTGTAAATCATTTCCTCTGTCATAGTATCATTGACTACAATTTCTTGAGCCAAAGGGTCTAGTTCACTAGAGAAAGCTTGAATTACAGCTTGTTTGCGGGCTAATAAATTACTTTCAATTAATTGTCCAATTTGAATCACTTCCTCCATACTCAACTTTTTACCTTCCATGTTGTCGCGCTGCTGCTTCAACTCCTGATGAGACTCCATCATGTTTTGTAATTCCGCTTTAGCATCCCAAAAAACTTTAATGCTAACCTCTCTTTTCCCTGCCAATTTTTGAAACAATTGATTTAACTGATCCTTATGGGGATTAATCAGTTGACTCATGATGGTTTCCCAATCTTTAACCACTAATCCAAACCGCAGGGGGAGAAGAACACGATAACCCTCGTGCATTGTTTGTTCTAAAACTCTTTCATGAGCTAACAAATTACGACGAGAGGCCAAATACTTTTCTTGAAGAGCCTCTGAATATAAAAAACAAAACCCATCAACTACTTCACTATGAACAGGTTGTTTGTCCAATCCTTCAAGAACAAGAGTTTCAGGAATCTTGTCTGGGAAAATACCGTACAAATAAAGACCAGTAATCATAAGCTGTAAAAAGATCAAATCTAAATTTATGATTGATAAATTAGTATTAAATTGGTTTTGAAGTCAAAACCAACCGTAATTTAGCGTGAATAAGATCGATTTGAGCGATACCCAAATCTATCTCACCATCTACAACAATTCCCGTGTTTAAAAGTCGATCTAATAGCTCTAGTACCGAAGGACGACTACTGGGTTGACCTGGATAATAAGAACCGGAAGATGGCAAAAGGGTCCCAACATCTCCCAAATTTATATTTAAATCTGCGGGGTCAACGTCAAACGTCTTACATAAATGTAAAATTTGTTCTTCTAATTTTTGCAGACTATCTGCAGCCCGCTCTAAGTCAGGTTCACTCAGTAAATCCTCTTCCATGCGCCGAATTACTTGAGCTTCCATCAACTGGCGCACCAATTCCAATACAGTCAAAAGTAAAGGAGCTAAACCCGCCTCATTCTTGGCTTTAGCAGGAATAGTTAGTGAATTATTTAAGTTTTCAGCAGGAGTGCAAACCATGTTCATGATGCAACCTCAAGTTTTAAATGTCTCTGATCCAATTTGACTATTAAATTTTCCAGACTTTCAGTTTCTATTGAATGTAGATCATAGTTTAGATTAGACATCAATTGCTCGATCTACGGGTGATGAACCTTCTTCAATGGTTTCAGACTGAAAATCAAGAACTTCCATTGTTGTATTCAGATATGGTGAAGTTTCTCCACCGTTTTGAGACCGAAAATCCAGAACTTCAATCGGTGTATCTGGTGATGGAATTTCTTCAGCCGTTTGACGCAAATCATCCCCAATATCTGCTGATAAGGGGATATTCTCCTCCACACTAGAAGAAGTCAGTAAATTTAGCTTTGCCTCTAGGCTCTCTAGACGATGCTGAAGCTGTTGATTTTCTTCAACCAACCGTTGAGCCTTAGTGCTCAGATAGGGATCGCTTTCCCACCAATTGATGCCCATTTCCTTGGCTTTGTCCACGGAGGAAATCAACAAGCGAATCCGAATATGTATAAGTTCTGTGGAAGCTATAGATATAGAAATATCACCAGCAATCACAATGCCCTTATCTAAAACCCTTTCGAGAATGTCCGCTAAAGTCGAACCTTGGGTAGATGTGTTAATAGCTCGACTTGAATTAGTGTTAGGACGTGTTGGCAGCATTGGGGTAGAAGTCACAAGCAATTCAACTCTTGAATGTTATAGGGATCATACCTGATTTTACAAACCAAAGATCACTGCTCTAAAGAAAATAAACCACTGGTTATTATTGGGTGATACCCATCAATACTTGTGTCAATTTCCCAAACACAGTTCTGAAACCCAATCAAATCATTACGACATCATAGGGTTTCAGGGTCTTGGCGAAGGTATTGACCCATCTGCTCAATATTATATCAAATTATTGAGTAGAAAAACTGGCAAATTAAAGTCTTCATTCCCCAGCGACTAACATTTTTGATTGAGCAATGATCAACTTTGCTAGTTGCTCTAGTGGTCACTTACCCAGATTGATCTCATCACCCCCCCCCGTCGGGTAAGTGAGAGACTTATACTTTATAACCTAATTCGCTTCATCAGCCGATTGTTGGGATGTAAATTGGGAATTGTCAGTCAAAAAAACATTGTCTCCCGTGACTCTATTATTTAATATCTCAAGTTCTTCAGCTGAGAATTTATCCAGTAACTCCAAGAAAATGTTCGTTGATTCGCTTATAGATAGATGAGAGCGGTTGAACAGAATATCTATAGCAATATCTGGAAAATCTAAACTTTCTGTTGTCACCGGAATATTATTATCCGCACAGACCTTAGCAATCATTAGACAAGACCGTAAGCCAGAAGTTTTCTCTGCTCCAGTCGCCAGACGAAATGATTTAACTAACCGTACTATGAAGTTAGCCGATTCTCGGTCTATATTTGTTTTCTGAATTAATATCTCTGTTTGAGTGATCTCATCTGGTTCTGGCATACTAATAGTCACCAATCTATCCATCAAAGCATCTTGGGTTGAGTGAACTCCCGCATACTCTTCTGGATTTGATGTAAAAATCACCCGAAATTGAGGATTAACACTTAAGTATTCTGGCTGATTGCTGCTAGGAGGAAGACTGAGAATTTTTTCTTCTAATGCTGACAGCAAGACGTTATTAACTTCAGGACGTGAACGGTTAAATTCATCATAAACTAAGGTGAAACCTTCACGACAAGCTAAGGTTAATCGGGAATCAACCCAATTCTGCTTAAACTCATCCTCAAGTTTAACAACACTATGGATATAGTTGTCTAGTACCTTCTTGTGGGTGTAACCAGATTCACTACCAATCAAATCTGAACTCTTAAATTGGTCGTCTCCAAACAGCATCATAACTGGTCTGTCCAGGCAATTAGCCAAGTGCATGGCTAAGGTTGTTTTCCCTGTGCCGGCAGGTCCGCGTAAGTGAACAGGAAACCCTGAGTTGAGATAACGTAGTGCCCGAATTGCCACTCGTTCAACAGCCGGTGTGACTACAAATTGACCCGGACGGAGACGAAGCACGGCTCTTTTGTGATTAACCTTGGTAGCAGTCATAAGTTGAAGATAGTAAAAAAAAGTTTATGTTTGTGCCGATACTGCTAAACTTGCATTTGTAAACAAAGCACAAAGTCTAGTTTAACAAGAGTATTAGCATTAATGCTAGGCTGATTTTCTATGTTAATAAATACAGAGTATAAATATAGACAACGAAAACTTCACGCCAAGACTGATTGTTGTTGAATTTTATTAACTACCCCCTTGTCTTACCAGTCGTATAACTGGAATATCAGGGGGCTTTGCTACGTTTCCCCGTTGTCTAACTGGAATACAGGAACTAAGAGCATTTATTAACCAAAGATACTCACAAACAAATCCTGACGGAATTTAAGGAGAGACTCTTTCTGTTCCAGAGCTTGAGCAACTCTTGCTTTGTTTGTTTCTGACAAGAACTGCTCAGTTTTTTCTTGAAGATCCTTATAGAAGGCTAACAGTTCTTGAGCTTGTTTTTCAGCTTGAGCCATTCTTGCTTGGGCTGTTTCTGATAAAAACTCTTGGCTTGTTTCTTGAAGATTCTTGTGGAATGCTAACAGTTCTTGAGCTTGTTTTTCAGCTTGAGCAATTCTTGCTTGGGCTGTTTCTGATAAAAACTGTTGACTTGTTTCCCGAAGATCCTTATAGAATGCTAACAATTCTTGAGCTTGTTTTTCAGCTTGAGCAATTCTTGCTTGGGTTGTCTCTGATAAAAACTCTTTGCTTGTTTCTTGAAGATTTTTGTGGAACGTTTGCAGTTCTTGAGCTTGTTTTTCAGCTTGAGCAATTCTTGCTTGGGTTGTCTCTGATAAAGACTCTTTGCTTGTTTCTTGAAGATTTTTGTGGAACGTTTGCAGTTCTTGAGCTTGTTTTTCAGCTTGCTCTTGTCTTTTCGCTGTTGTGACGGACAAGAATTCTTGAGTACCAAGAGATAGTTCAGCCACTTTCTCAGCTATTGACTGATGCTCTTGCCGGATTTTTGCCATTAAAGAAATCATGAAGTTCTCCAAAAAAAATAGTAAATTAGCCCAGACCTACTAGAAATCGCTTCTCTAGGTACTACATTTGAAGGATTCGTACTTTTTTGTAATATACTTTGAGAAACGTTGATTTAAAAAAAGTAGAACTAAATATCAGGATTAATAAATCAATCCTGATATTCTGGAACTTGCTAATTAAGCAGGTACTGCTGCTGATTGGGTTAAACCAACTGCTTCAGCATACTTCAAGTAGGTTTCTACAGAAGCGATAACGATACGAGCTTCGATAGCTAGTAATTCAATACCAACTAAG
>Ga0208829_100001_pt1 | contig 171716 bp, 159 predicted proteins | sample LakMenEpi19Jul08_FD_150714 | JGI IMG/M metagenome (GOLD analysis project Ga0208829, IMG submission 150714) | Freshwater microbial communities from Lake Mendota, WI - 19JUL2008 deep hole epilimnion (SPAdes) | ecosystem: Environmental > Aquatic > Freshwater > Lake > Epilimnion/Euphotic zone ... | reverse complement strand
CCCGGTTGTTCCAAGCTTCGTGTTTATCAGGTTTAAATTCCACAGCTTTGTCGTAGGAAGATATGGCTTCTTCATACCTGCCTAAATCATCTAGGGAAATGCCCCGGTTGTACCAAGCTTCGTGATAATCAGGTTTAAATTCCACAGCTTTGTCGAAGGAAGATATGGCTTCTTCATAATTTTCTCTAACTCTTTGCAAATAACCTAATTCAAAAAATAATTCAGCTTTTTGTTCATTATCTATTTCATGTTCAATAATATCTATAATTTCTAAGATTTTCTGATTTGTTTCTTCATTGGTTAAATTTGCATATTTCTCATAAGTTCCTTCTTGAATAATCCGTGTAGCTTCTTGTTCTAGAGTTTTTGAATCTAAAGGAAAATCAAATAAACCAGAACGCCAATCAAAGAAATCGGGGGCGCGGTGAATAAAATATTTAATTGCAAACTGCGGTAATAAAAATATAAAACAAATATTAAAACTATCTCTAAACCGTTCTCGTTGTTGGTTGATATTAATTAAAAACGGTGGTACACTTTCCCAACTATAATGATGAGTTTGTCGACTATTCCAACCTACTAAAGTTTTGGCTTCTTCGTATTTATAGAATGAAGACTCTAAGCCTGTAATAAATAATATATTGATATTGTTTTTGTTAGGTAATTTATCAACTATTGCATATAAATTCGTCACATCTTTATCTAATTTGATAACTTCTATATTTTGATCATGAATATCTGCTTTCACTTGACTAATTAATTGTTCACCTTCAGCCGGAGAACAACGCACAAATAATATACTAAAGCCGTCTGTAAACTGAAGTGTACGAATAAAGGCTTGATATTCTTCATCTTTTTCTATTGGTAAATCTTGATCCCAATCAGTGAGTTTAAGAGGCATTGTTTTAGAGGATTTTTTAATAAAATTGTTATTAATATTACGACTTTAAAAACCTAACCCCTAACCCCTTCCCTAGAAGGGAAGGGGAACAAAAATAGGAAATTCACAGCATCTAAACTTTTTCCTGTCCCCTCTCCTCTTAGGAGAGGGTTAGGGAGAGGTCTAACTATCAGGATATAATTGATTATAGGCATCCTGAAATGTTGTTATTCCTTTAATTAGAGGATGAATATCATACCAAACTTTACTTCCTCCCTCTGATTCGAGATAGCGATATTCTAAAATACAACGATTAAATAATAAACCCCGATGTAACTGATCATTAACTATTTCTTTGGAATAATGAACATTTGCCAGATCTTTCCATTCATTCGCATAAATGGTATCTTTATATGTCTTTCGCAATTCGCTAATTGAACGCTGCAAGGTTTTGTCAGTAATAGGTAAAGACGTTGTATATTTGAGTGCTTCCTTCATTAATAATAATAAATTCCGCGCATGACCGCCACTCATTAAACATAACATTTCTAAAGATGATCTGCTTTTAAATAAATCAACAATAGATTTATTAGGATCTACTTTCTTTAGTCGTTTTTGGAGAATTTCAATAACTTTATCAAGTCCTGGTGAAAAAGGCTCATTTCCAGGAGTTTTTACCATAATCATTGGTAAAACTTGGGGAAGTCCATAAATCTCTGTTAATGATGCTGCGCGGTCAGAATAAAGTAAAGAAATTGGGATAGTATAAACTAAATGACAATCTAAATTTTTGAGTTGTTCATTACGGTCTATAAAAATTTCGTCATGATTGCTGCGGGTATCTGTTTTAGTTACAGGGACAATTCTATCTAGGTTATCAGCAATTAATACTAATTCGTGATATCCTGAAGGAAGATTTTTTTTAGCATCTCGAATAAATTCATTTAATGCCGTAGTTAAAGTGGTAGTATGGGGATTAATTAAATCACGAATTTTTCGGCGTTCACTGGGTTCACTTCGGATTTTAGTGGTAATTTTGGCAAATTGTGAAACCTGTGCTTCAATTGATAATTCATCTATAGAAATCTTTGTTTGTAATAAATCTTTTAGATCTTCACATCGTTCTTTTAACCAATTCAATACAGCTTGAGAATCAGTTCTATCTTTAAATGCTGTTAAAATATTGCGTGTGCAAGCTAAAAGAATATCTGTATATTGAACATCCTCTGGATCAATATCTTGTTCATCAGCCGCAAAGTAGACGACAAAAAAACCGTTTTCATCTAAATATTTTTGTAGTCTTAGTAATTCTGTAGATTTACCTGCACCACGATGACCTGCATACAGTTGACAGGTTTTTCTGTCAGAATATAATATCTCTTTCCCTACCGCTTCCAATATATCCCCATCTCCCCGTACATCGGTACAATCCACATAAGCAGGATCTCCAGCAGGTAAAGGTCGGAATGGGTCAAAAGCGTTATATAACTGTTTTAAGAAGGCAAAATTTGAGGCCATAGTCGTAAATTTCAGCATCTAGAGTTATATTAACTCAAAAATACGCCTTTTTATTTTCTGATACATTAAATTACCCCACCCTAACCCTCCTCTTGTAAAGGGAGGTAACTAATTTTTCCAGTTTCCCCCCAAAACATCAGGTGGATTAAGGGGGGTAATTTAACTTGTGTGTACACTATAGCCTCCCTTGCGGGTTGGGAGTGGAGTTATTATAACCCTACTCTACCTCCACCACACTGATAATCCTCTCATCCCTGTTGAGTTGACAAATACTTTCACCCTTACTATCTTTGTTGAGATTAGGAACTGCATCTACTGATACGCGAATTACTCGCTCCTTATTTGTCAATAATGCGACCTCTGAACCTGGTTTTGCGGGAACCATAGCCGCTAAATTGTCGGTTTTATTATTAAATTTCAAAACTTGTATGCCTAAATCCCCCCGATTAGCCGCCCGCAACTGATTTGCAGCTATAATTTTGCCATATCCCTCTTCAGTCACCAGCAATAATTGGTGATCTTTGCTGACATTAACACAGCCAACCATTTGCTGATTTTTCAAAAGGCGGAAAGCTTGTAACCCCATTGCAGCCCGACCCATAATTGGTAATTGTTCATCATTACCCGGAAACCTTAACAAACGACCGTTAGAACTGGCTAAAATCAAATGTTCTCCACTGCTCATAAATCGAGTAAAGGCTAATTCATCATCATCTTTAAGTTTCAAAATTGTAATTCCTCGCCGTGAGAGATTCACCAATTCTGATAAAGATAAGCGTTTAATCCTTCCTTTCTTAGTTAATAGAACCATTTCCGACGTTTCGGGTTTTTCTGGTAACAAGAACCGAGTAATAATACCTTCCGTATTCCCCTGAGCCGTACTGGTAAGCATTGTAATCAATGGCGTTCCTCTGGCTGAACGTCCCGTAATTAAGGGAATATCCCCCACCGCAATTGGATAAACTTTACCACCGCTGGTGAGAATTAACAGGTCTTTATGGGTATTAGTTAATGCGGTTTGAATCAGGAAATCATGATCTAGTAGTCCATTTTCCCCCTTCGGTTTTTTACTGTGGGGAGAAATGCGTCGTACATAACCCCGTTGAGTAACTTCAACAATAGTTTCCTCCAGGGGTTGTTCCGGTTTGGGAGTAGGAATTTCCTCAGTTTTTACTGTTTTTTTAGTCTTATCTTCATCCTGTGAATCTGTATAAACTATTTTTGTACGTCGTGGGTCACCGTATTTCCGTTTAAGATTTCGCAAATCTTTTTTCAAGACCTTGAGTAATTCCCGTCTATCTTCCAGTAATGTCCGCAATAGACTAATTTCCTGGTTAAGTTTATCAAATTCCTGTTGTAAGTTTTGCTGCTCCAAACCAGTAAGACGACGTAATGGCATAGCCAGAATTGCATCTGCTTGTACATCAGTGATATCCAAGCGACTACAAAGTGTCATCTTGGCTGTACTACCATCAGCAGCTTGCCGTAAAATAGCAATAACATCATCTAAATTCAATAAGGCTTTTAACAATCCTGCCAGAATATTTAGCCGATTTTCGGCCTTTCCCAACTCATAACTGTAGCGACGGTTGAGGGTATGTTCTCGGAATTTGAGAAATTCCTCTAAGAGTTGTCGTAAAGTTAATTGGCGGGGTTGTCCCTCAACTATAGCTAAGAGAATCGCCCCAAAAGTCGTTTGTAAAGCCGTTTGGTGATATAAATGCTGGAGCAGTTCCTGGGGGTTGGTATCGCGTTTGAGTTCAATAACCACCCGCATTCCCTCCCTGTCACTCTCATCTCGAATGTCAGAAATTCCCTGTAAACGACCTTGATTAACTAAATCAGCGATTTTTTCAATCCATCCAGCTTTATTGACTTGAAAGGGCAGTTCTGTGACTATTAATGCCGTTCGGCGTTTAGTTCCCCTAGTGGCAGGAATTTCCTCCATTGTGACTATACCCCGCAGGACAATCCCCCCTTTACCAGTGGTATAAGCCTCTTTAATGCCCCCACGATCAACTATTTCCCCACCTGTGGGAAAATCCGGACCAGGAATTAATTGAAATAATTTTTCATCCTTTAAATCTGGGTTGTCAATCAAGGCAATTAAACCATCAACGATTTCTCCCAAATTATGGGGGGGAACATTTGTAGCCATACCTACGGCAATTCCCGCACAACCATTTAGTAACAAAAATGGTAATTGAGCCGGTAATACCGTTGGTTCTTGTTGAGAATTGTCAAAATTGCCCGTAAAATCTACCGTCTCTTCGGCAATTTCCGCCAACATTCCCTCATGTCCCACAGGTGCAAGACGGGTTTCTGTATAACGCATGGCCGCCGGTGGGTCATTATCCACGCTACCAAAGTTACCATGTCCCCCCAGTAAGGGATAACGGCTAGAAAAGTTTTGTACTAATCGAACTAACGCATCATAAACCGATTGATCACCGTGAGGATGATATTTACCGAGAACATCTCCCACCACACGGGCGCATTTTCGATAAGGTCTATCTGGAGTTAAACCTAGTTCGTGCATAGCATATAAAATGCGCCTGTGTACTGGTTTTAAGCCATCACGGACATCTGGTAAGGCTCGCCCCACAATCACACTCATGGCGTATTCTAGGTATGACCGTTGCATCTCGGTATGCAGGGCGGTGGTGATGACCTGTCCCTTAGAGAGAAGGTTTAACTGTTTTGCCATGAGGTTTTTCTCTGAATTTTCACTACACAACAGCCGCTAGAAGATAACACGCTCTGAAATCACAGCATAACGGATCACAGAAAAATACTCACACAATCTTGATACTCATGAAGATAAAAAGCAGTAGTATTAATCTTGATGTGATCTAAGCTTATGGATTATTAAAAATACAATATGTATTGCTTAAATGTTAGCCCTCTTAATGTAAAATCTCATGAAAACTGTTCTAATTGTCGAAGATGATTTAATTAATGCTCGCGTTTTTGCCAAAATTCTGAGTAAACGCGGGGGGTTGGGGGTAAGACACACGGAAAATGTGGAAGAGGTAATGAAAATTGTCCAATCTCATGAAATTGATCTGATTTTAATGGATGTTTCCCTGTCTCGTAGTGTATATCAAGGTAAGTCTGTTGATGGTATCAAAATTACACAAATGTTAAAATCTGACCCACAAACAGCTTACTTACCAATCATTTTAGTGACAGCACACGCTATGGAAGGTGATCGGGAGAATTTTTTGAACCAAAGTGGCGCTGATGGTTATATTTCTAAGCCTGTAGTTGATCATCAACTGTTTATTGACCAAATTACAGCACTTTTACCATCAGGGTAAGTGGTAGTAATGGCTAATATCTACCCTTGGCAATCTGCTCTCTACCTCCTGCTTTTTTTGTTAAGGTGTTGGTATTTCCTCCTGTGGCTGTAAGGCTAATTTAATTTCCGGTAATTCTAAGAATTTTTTAGTGTCTGCAAGTAAGCGATCGCCCCACAGGTTTTCTTTGAGAAAATCTAAGTTGCCATAACGGGAATCTATACGCAGGGCCGATACTCCCATTTCTAAACTTTTTTGTTTATCCCCGTGATTATAGAATGCTACGGCTAAAGCTAATAAAGGTTCTGCAGCTTTTTTATCAATACTCACTGCTGTTTGCCATTGCTGAATTGCTTCCGTGACATTACCTTGTTCGTATTTGATTAAACCAACATTGTTAATTGCTGGCCAAAATTTTCCATCTTGTTTAACTGCTAAATTGAATTGTGCGATGGCATCTGGGAATTTCTGTAACATCAGGTAAGCATTGCCCAAGTCAAACAACCCGTTAGAATAATTGGGTTTTAATTTCAAACCCTCTTGATAATGGGTAATAGCTGCTTGGTAATCTTTTTTTTGAAATTTGGCTGAACCCAATGCAAATAGCACTTCAGAATTTTTGGGGTTGAGGGTATGGGCTTTGTTCAAGGAGGTAACAGCATCATCAAATTCTTGATTTTGTAAGTATAAACTCCCCAGCAACCACCAAATTTTATCATTTTTTGGCGCTAGTTTGGCAGCTACCCGCGCTCTGAGCAAAGCTGGTTCAACTTGCTGAAACTGAGCTAATCGAGCCGCTTCCTGTGCTAAACTCAAGCCCTGTTTCTCTAACTGAGCATGATCAATTTGCACTGTATGGGTAATGAATGCTTGAGCATGAACAGTTTTCGGAATACTCCATAAACTACAGGCAACTAAAAGAGAAATTAACTGAATGTGTTTTGACACACTACCACCTCCTAGTCTAAATATTGGCATCTTATCGCTAACCCCACGTTATCAGATAGCTTAACAAAATCATGAGCATTGGTCATTGGTCATTGGTCATTGGTCATTGGTCATTGGTCATTGGTCATTGGTCATTGGTCATTGGTCATTGGTCATTGGTCATTGGTCAGTGAGTAATTTTCTTTTCCCCCCGACTCCTGTTATCCCTCGGAGGTGGGTGGTAAAATAGGTAGGGTGACTGTGAAAGTAGTACCTTCACCCACCTTGCTGGTTACTTGAATTTGTCCTTGATGGTGTTCTATAATAGCTTGAGCGATCGCTAATCCTAATCCTGAACCACTAGTTGTGGCCTTAGTCATTTTTCCAGTTTTATAGGTTCTTGCTGAATCAACTCGATAAAAACGGTCAAACAATTTTGGTAGCGCGTCCTTGGGAATACCAATTCCTGTATCAGTAATTTTTATTTGTAAATGAGAATTGGTATAACGCATTCCTGTAACTCGATTTATTCCCTCTATTCTTTCTAATTCCACTTTTATTACTCCCTGTACCGGAGTATATTGCAAAGCATTACCAATCAAATTTGTAAATAATCTGGCTAATTGCTCCCAATTACCCATGAGAGTAAACCAGGTTTCTAATAATTCACAGTCAACTACTGTTATTGGAGAATCAACTAAGTTTAAAACCAGATTAATTTGTTTTTCTCTAGCTATAATCTGTTGTTCTTCTACCACTTCCATTAATAAAGCATCAAGAGGACAAGATGACAATAAATTTATGCTAATGCCACTATCTTGTCTAGCCAAGAATAGTAAATCATCAACTAATTTTCCTAGTCTTTGGGCAAGTCTTTCTACTACTTTTAATTGTTGTTTATATTGAACTGTATTTTTGTCTTCTGGGACTAAATCTAAATCAGCTAAGGCAATTTGGACATTAGTTTGAATTAAAGCAATGGGACTTCTTAATTCATGGGAAGCATCAGCAGTAAATTGTTTTAAACGTTGGTAAGATTCTCTTATAGGTTCCATTGCCTTACCAGATAAAAACCAACCACTAGCCGCTACTGACAATATCATTAAACTAGTCCATAAAGCCAAATCAAAAATTAATTCATGGCTAGGTTTTGTTACCTCAAACCAAGGGTGACTAACTCGTAAATAGCCTAAAACCTGTTTTCTTTTTTTTATCCTTTTCGTAACTTGTCTCAATAGCTGTGTAGGTTCTCCCCATCCTCCCATTCCCTCTATTTGCACAGTTTCACCTGCAAAATTATGATGAACAGGAATATTTAATTTTTCCGAAAATGTTGACCATAATAATTGACCATCAGAATCAAACCACTCTAAATCAATACGATCATCTTCGGTATTTTCAGAATTATTAGGAAAACTAGCTTCTACATTTACTCGCAGTTGATTCGATTGAGATTTGATTGGTTCAATTACTAAGGAACGCTCGACAATTTCTACCACATGATCTAATGTATCGTCAATTCTTTCAATTAATGTATTGTGAACATATAAATACATTCCACTGGCAAATAATAATAGTAAAATCGCCGTTATAGCCGTGTACCAAATCGCTAAACGGCGACGAGTGGCTTGAAATAGATAAGTAGACATAAAATTAATAGGTAATTATTTATAATTTCAGAAAATGGGAGAATATTTAGGGGCAATTGATTCCTGAATTTATTTACCTGGGGAGGAAACAGAGAATGAGGATATACTCATCTTTACAAAAATCACACAGAATAGATACTATCTTACTCTGGCTTGTGCTACATTGAAGTCTTCCCGACAGACAAAATAAGCTGATAGCGAAGCGTGGCATTAGCTATGTATGATTTCATGCTTCGGATATGAGGAAACAGGGGACATTGAATCAATTAAGTATGATCATGCCGAAACCAAAAAAGAATGCTCCTTCTATTAATCTCAATGATCCACAATACTACATTAACCGTGAATTAAGTTGGCTAGAATTTAATAACCGGGTATTATATGAAGCTTGTGACCCCAGAACTCCCCTATTGGAAAGGTTAAAATTTTTAGCCATTTTTAGTTCCAATCTGGATGAGTTCTTTATGGTGCGAGTAGCAGGTTTAAAGCAACAAGTAGAGGCTACTGTCAATTTATTAACAACCGATGGCCGGACACCACAAAAACAGTTAGATGATATTCGTCTGCATTTACACCCCCAACTCAAAAAACAGAATACAGAATTTCAGGAAGTTCTTCAACCGCTGTTAAGACAACAGGGAATCTGTATTCTTGATTACATAGAACTAAATCAACAACAGCGAAATTATTTAGATAACTATTTTCAAGAGCAGATTTTTCCGGTACTGACTCCTCTGGCTGTTGATCCTAGTCATCCCTTTCCCCACATTTCTAATCTCAGTTTAAATTTAGCAGTAGTGGTCAAAAATCCCGATACCGAAGAGGAGTTTTTTGCCAGGGTGAAAGTTCCCCAAGTCTTACCCAGATTTTTGCCCTTACCCCCAGAGTTGAGAACTGAAGACAATGGGAAAACTGCTAACTGGTCAGGGATTCCCTTAGAACAGGCGATCGCTCATAACCTAGAATCCCTCTTTCCAGGGATGAGTATCCAAGAATATCACCCCTTCCGAATTACCCGCGATGCTGATTTGGAATTAGAAGAAGACGAAGCAGAAGATTTACTACTAGCGATTGAACAGGAACTTCGCAAACGTCGCATGGGTGGAACTCCTGTCAGATTAGAAATTCGCTCCCAAACCCCTGAATCAATTCGTTCTCGTCTCTTGCAGGATTTAGGATTAACGGAAAATGATATTTATGAAGTTGATGGTCTGTTGGGACTGCGGGATTTAATGTATTTTCTGTTACTGCCATTACCAGACCTCAAAGACCCCCCACGTCAATCTGTTGTCCCTTCCCGCTTGCAACGGTTGAAAGAACCCTGTATTAATCCTGATGTTCCTGAACCGGAAGATGGTAAAGATTTCTTTTCTGTCATTCGAGAAAAAGATTTACTAGTTCATCATCCTTATCAATCCTTTTCTGGTACAGTGGTGCGCTTCATTACTAGTGCTGCCCATGATCCCAATGTCCTGGCCATGAAAATGACTCTTTACCGAACTTCTGGAGACTCACCCATAGTTAATGCTTTAATTGCAGCCGCGGAAAATGGTAAACAAGTTTCCGTATTAGTTGAATTAAAAGCCCGGTTTGATGAAGAGAATAACATTTATTGGGCAAGACGTTTAGAAAGAGTTGGTGTTCATGTTGTCTATGGTTTAGTTGGCTTGAAAACCCATAGCAAAATTGTCTTAGTAGTACGACGGGAAAAAGACAAAATGCGCCGCTATGTACATATTGGCACTGGCAATTATAACCCTAAAACAGCACGACTTTATACAGATTTAGGCTTATTTAGTTGTCGGGAAGAACTAGGTGCAGATTTAACAGATGTGTTTAATTTCTTAACAGGTTACTCTCGCCAAAAATCCTATCGAGAAATCATTGTAGCACCTGTGAATATGCGCGATCGCTTTCTGGAATTAATTAAGCGGGAAATTGAAAATGTCCAAAATGGATTTTCTGGTCGGATTGTTGCTAAAATGAACGCTCTAGTAGACCCACAAATAATTTCCGCACTATACGAAGCCTCCCGCGCGGGAGTACAAATTGACCTAATTATTCGGGGAATCTGTTGTTTGCGACCCGGACTGCTCAATCTCAGTCATAACATTCGAGTTATCAGCATTATTGGCCGTTTTTTAGAACACTCCCGCATATATTACTTCTACAACAACAATCAAGAAGAAATATACATTGGTAGTGCTGATTGGATGCGTCGCAATTTAGATCGTCGTGTTGAAGTAATTACCCCCATTAAAGACCAAGAAATTGCCAAAGATCTACAAGAGATATTAGGAATCATGTTAGCAGATAATCGTCATGCTTGGGAATTACAGCCTGATGGTAATTATATCCAAAGATGTCCTGGTGATAACTGTCCAGAAGCCAATTCTCAAAAAACTATTCTCTCTATGGCTTTACGCACTGCTGGCATTAATTAAACTATTATTAGTTGCAGCAAAGGTGAATAATCATCTCTTTCAATATCCCTGACTTCTTTGATTAATTTTCCCACACAAATCATTAATACTAGAAGTTGGGGAGTTAAACCATAGCTGAATTAACATATTTTGGAGATTATCCACCATAATAATATGCCAGTTTTCTAAGTTGTTTATCCCTTAAACCAGTATTATGCAAAAATATATTTTTTTAATGCTTTTTTTGCATAAAAATCAGCTTTTAATGCCTAAAATTAACCCATAAGATAGAGTGAATTCTTTTACTTCTACTTATAAAATATAAGAGATCATACAATTGTGGATTTTATAATTTTCCATCCATCATCATTTTGCAAGTCAGTAAAAACTCCAATTATTTTCCTGGAATGTTAATGTTGTCCCAAGAATCCTGTAAATTGCGTGTTCTTGTAGTTGATGATCATGAACTCACTCGATTAAGCCTACAATTAGTTTTTTCTGTCCAGGAAAATATTCACGTTGTCGGTTTAGCTAGTAATGGTCAAGAAGCTATAGAAATGGTTCAATTGTATCAACCTGATGTGATCATTCTTGATTTACAAATGCCAGTAATGAATGGCTGGTCAGCATCTAATTATATTAAAGCTATATCTCCAAATACTCAGATTTTAGCTTATTCCTCGGTAGATGAATCATCTTTCCAGAACAACAAAAATAAGCATCACTTTGATGAATTTTGCAGAAAAGATATTCCCACAAAAGAACTCATTGCTTTGGTCAAACAGTTAGGGAATACATCTGGATATTCTTCGATACAAATTTAATTAGGTTGGAGTTTTCCATTTTGGGGGAAATGGAACACAATCTAACATCATCAATAATCAAAAAAAATCACAAATTACATCAGATAAAAGGCAATTGACAATTATCAATTACCTTTTTTCGTGTCTAAATTAAGATACAGCAGTTCCCAGTATGATGAAGTACAGATATTAATAATAAAACTTTTGTGGTGCGGGTAAGATGCCCGCACAAAGTGTACCTCACTCAAACTGAAGTTACTGTAATTAACAACTTAGGTTAATTATTTTCTGTTTGGGGAATGGTCCGTTTAAATTCATCAAGTAAATCATCTAATTCTTCCAAAGCTTGATTAACATCAACTCTCAAGGTCCCTAAGTTAGGTTGTTCTAATAAACTCAGCAACCGCTCACGTTGACCTTGAACAGTGCTAATTCGGTCTTTAATTGTCTGAATATCCATTTTTTTGCTTCCAGTTTTGAAACACCTCAAATCTAAAGTTAACGCAAAAAGGAAAAATCTTAATATCCTTTCCCAATCTGCCACCAATCAGGGATGATAATAAAAGATGAAAATAAATTAATTATACTAATCTCAAATTATGCTGGGCGGAATTTCTTTAGGAACAGTTGGTTTAACAATCGGTAGTATACTGACTATCACGGGTTTTATTGCCTATTTTGCGGATAATGCTACCCTCAATCTAGTAGGGTTTTTCTATGGTTTTCCCCTGTTATTGGGAGGTTTAGCTCTCAAAGCTAATGAACTCAAACCCATACCCTTTAGCCAAACTACCACGCCCTCAATTTTAGCACTCAGAAAGCAACAAGCAACTGTCACACAGACGAAAATTCGTAAAGATATCACACGCTACTGTTATGGACAAAAATCCCATTTAGACGAAGCTCTAGCTTATCTAGGTTTAAGTCCTGCGGACGAGTCTAGACCAGTAGTGACTGGTTTACGAGAAATTGAAATTAATGGGGCTTATACCCTTATCTTAGAATTTGATTCGCCATTTATTAACTTTGATACTTGGCAACAAAAACAAGAAAAAATGACCAAGTATTTTGGACCTAATGTAGAGATTAGCATGACACAGCCCAGGGAGGATTATATTGAACTCTCTTTGATGAAAACCTAACCTTAAACCCCAGTGAACTCTATACTCTGTATGGGAACGATAGAAGGCCCCGCCTTGATGATATCATTCCCAGTCGGAGACTGGAAGATATTGGACTAACACAAAATTAAGGTTTTCAAACCCACCTGCGTGGGTTTCACCTGTGTAGACGCGGTTTTTAACCGCCCATATATGTATGAATTTAGAGTTTTCAACCAACCTGTTAGTATAGTATAAGCATCCCTAGAAATACCCAACAGCTACCATGAGTCAATGTCTTAATCCCACCTGTCTTCATCAAAATTCCCAGGGTACTAGCTTTTGTGAAAAGTGTGGCGGTAAAATCCTTTTAGATGATCGTTATCGTCCCATTAAATTTCTCGGAGAAGGTGGTTTTGGTAGAACATTTCAAGCAATAGATGAAAAAAGATTAAATACACCCTGCGTTATTAAGCAATTTTTACCCCAACAAGTAGGAAGTGCTGCATTAGCCAAAGCTACAGAATTATTTCAACAAGAAGCCCAAAGACTTCAAGAACTAGGAAAACATCCCCAAATACCAGACTTAGAAGCCTTCTTTTCTCAAGATAATCGGCTTTATTTAGTCCAGGACTTTATTGATGGTCAAAACCTTTTTGAAGAATTTCAAACTCAAGGTAAATTAAATGAACCACAAATCAGAACTATCTTAACAGAATTATTGCCAGTTTTACAATTTGTCCATGACAATCAAGTTATTCATCGAGATATAAAACCCGAAAATATTATTAGAAGCAAAATCGGTAAATTATTTCTAATTGATTTTGGTGTTTCTAAAGAAACAAGTAAAACTATTTTAACTAGAGTGGGGACTGTTACAGGTACTCCTGGATACGCTCCCCCAGAACAGTTTCGGGGCATGGTTTACCATAGTAGTGATCTCTATAGTTTAGCTGTTACTTGTGTGAGATTATTAACGGGACATTTTCAAAAAATTGATGGTTCAGATCAATTATTTGATACTAACAGAATGGAATGGCAATGGCAAAAGTATGTTTCTTTAAGTCAGGAATTAACAACGATATTAGAAAAGATGTTGCAGGATATTCCTGCTCATCGTTATGATTCAGCCAAGGAAGTTTTAGAAGCATTAGCAAATCAAAAAAAAAGAGTTATTCCTACTTCACAAATACAAACTTCTCAAAATCCCTTAAAACAAATTTTCCAGTTTATTTCCCCACCAACAAACCCACCGAAACCACCAACAAATATTAACGTAAATATCAATCCTCAATCATCATTTACAGAAGACTTAGGAAATGGTGTCAAATTAGAAATGATAGCCATACCTGGAGGAACTTTTCTCATGGGTTCATCAGAAAATGAATCAGAAAGACGTGATGATGAAAGTCCCCAACATCAAGTTACAGTTCCCAGCTTTTTTATGGGCAAATACCCCTTGACACAGGCACAATATCAGGCTATATTAGGGAGTAATCCATCTTACTTCAAAAGCAATAACCGCCCGGTTGAACGAGTCATTTGGGATGACGCGGTTACATTCTGTCAAAAGTTGAATCAAAAAACGGGAAAAAACTACAGATTGCCCAGTGAGGCAGAATGGGAGTATGCTTGTAGAGCAGGGACAAAAACGCCATTTTCCTTTGGTGAAAACATCAACCCAGATTTAGTCAATTACGATGGCAATTATCCCTACAAATCCGCGCCAAAAGGTAAATATCGAAAACAAACCACAGATGTAGGAACTTTTCCCCCTAACGCTTTTGGTTTGTACGATATGCACGGGAATGTGTGGGAGTGGTGTCAAGATGACTGGCACAAAAATTATACAAACGCACCGACAAACGGTAGTGCTTGGAATAATCAAAGCGTTAGTAGTTACAAGCTGCTTCGTGGCGGTTCTTGGTACAGCGGTGCTGGTTATTGTCGGGCTGCGGATCGTTTTAGTAATTCCCGCGGCTATCGTTACGAAGACTGCGGTTTTCGGGTCGTGTCTTCCTTCAGAATTTTGTAGTCCTTTATACTTTTATTCTTTTACCCTCTTCACAAGAGAGAATGAAAGACACCGAAGCCACTTGGCTTCAGACAGTGGAGGAACTGCCAACGGCGAATTTATTCGCTGTGATATGGTATAATTAATCGGCAAGTAGAAATAATCATCAACGCCAAGAAGTGTTTTGTTAAGGAGAAACCCCTAATTTATCTGGTCTTGGTATAGCTGTAACCTGGGTAAACAAGTAATGGTAAGACATAGAGCGTTTAACACTAAAAATTAATGGACTCGGAAAGCAATAAATAAATTCAAAAGTAAGGGTAATTGACTATTCTTTTTAAGCAAGTATTAAATAATCTGCGTGTCTTTAGACAGCAGAGTGTCAAATCGTTGTTTAAATCCTTGATTTATGTAATACTGAGGGGATTGAGTTGTTAGAAGAGGGGTTTGTATAAAAATAAAATTTATCTTGTTCTTTTTGTAATAATGATTCTCATTGTTTAACCTAATGAATAAACAAATAAAAACAGCCCTACTTGTTGTAATTGCTGCATTTCTGAGTTGGATAGGCATAAGTAAATTAGGAAAATTCACACAAGAACACTCAGCACAACAGTTGGTAACTGAGACAGATAATGTTAATAACAATTTAGATTTGGATTCATTGAAGTCCAATAAAACTAAACTGCAAAAGGCAATTAGCAGACTTGAAAAAATTCCCAGTTTACCAGAATTACCCTACCAAAAAGCCCAAAAAGATTTAGCAGAACTCCGTCCCAGGTTAGTAAATATAGAATCAAAATTAAAAATTGAAGAGCAATCATTAGCAAGTTTACAATCTGCTCTTCAATTAGATGATGAAGCGACTGCACTTGTTAAAAATCAAAGTTATTCTCGAAAAAATTGGCAAGAATCCAAAAATAAGTGGGAACAAGCAATTAATTTATTACAGAATATTCCTGCTAACACTTTTGTTTCAGATGCTGCTAAACAAGTGTTGGCTGCTTGTCAAAGTAACTTTGCTGATGTAAGTAAAGGTTTAGTTAAAAACCAGGCTGTTGATTATTCTAATAGTGATAATACTGCTTCAGATTCTCATTCAAGCTCATCAAGTACAAGTAGTTATAGCGGATCAGGTAGTGCTTCTATTTATATCCATCCTTACACTCGTAGTGATGGAACTCATATTCAGGGACATTATCGCAGTATTAAAGGAACTAGAGTTGGAGGTTTTGGTAGTTTTCGCTCTGGGGGTGCTCACGCATGAATATTGCTAGAAAAGAGTTTTATGATCAGTACAAAGATATTTTCAGTTGGTATGATGCTGATGATTATGCTTGCTATGATGTTTTGACCATTCCTCTAGAAACAATAGAAAAAATCAAACAAGCCTCTGTAAATGTTTGGGCAATTTTATTACAAGCTGCAGATGTGATGAAGTCTTTAGATATTCAAACATTATTAGACTTTGATTACCCTTCTGAAACATTGCGTCTGATACAAAACTGTACACAACAACCTTTTATTGCTAGATGTGATTTTGCAATTAGTAATGACAACATTTATTTATTAGAATGTAATGCAGAAGTTGCTACATTTATTGTGGAAACTTTTAAAATAAATGGCATTGTTGCTAATCATTTTGGAAAAACAGACCCTAATAAAAATGGTGAGAACATTCTTAGAAAAGAATTGAATAAATACATTGAAATTGCTGCTGATTATGTGGGTAAATCACCTCAACAATGCCATATTATTTTTGCGGCTTTATCTCAAGCTAACGAAGATATTGGTACAGTAGAATACTTACGGTCTTTATGTTATTATAAATCTGCTTATTGTCCAATAGAAAGTATTACAATGGACGAGAATTATGTTTATGACCAGATGGATCAAAAAGTTGATATTATTTATCGTTTATATCCTACAGAATGGATGGTAGAAGACAAAGACCCCAATTTAAATGTGAGTCTTTGGGATTATTTAGAACCTCTGGTAAATTCTAAAAAGGTAGCTCTAATTAATCCTATAAGTTCATTTGTTATCCAAAATAAAGCTTTAATGGCTTTAATTACAGAACTAGAATTAGATGAGAATAATGTAAATGGTTATAGTCATTTTCTACCTACTTTTATGGATAAATCTGAAATTAGCTATCCTTTTGTAGAAAAGCCAACTTGGGGACGCGAAGGTAAAGAAGTTACTATTTTCAAAGGGGAAGGAGATATTATTAATAATCCATCGGCTGAATATAGTCATTTAGTTAAAGTATATCAACAGTATGTAAATTTGCCTTTGATAGACATACAAGACGATACATATACTTTACAATTATCTTGCTTCTTGATTAATGGAATACCTGAAGGTGTAGGTGCAAGAATAGGAAAAGATTTAATTACTAATACTTCTAAGTTTTTACCAATAGGATACTAACAAATTGCAAGAATAAAATCTAGTAATTTTGTGGCATTTTTAGAGTAAGAGATATATTTATACTATAATTGACTTAGGATAGCAAAAATTATTTATGAATACAGTAGAAATTAGTCAACAAAATCTGCTATCATTGGGGGGAGAGCCTTCTAAAATTCGTTCCCATACAGAGTATGGGAACGAGAAACAATCCCTAAACCCATTAATCTTTTAGGAGCAAACCCCCTGTAGTTCCCCCGATATTCGGGGTAGGCACGGGTTCACCACATCTGCGTACAGTGTTTCCGATCTGATGAGGTATAAAGTTAAATCCTGAAACTCTTATGGTATGGACATTTTGCCCGCTAGATATGTACCTCATAACACTGGGAAGTGCTGTAAATCAAATCGGATTGTCTAATTACCAGGGATATGAGAATCATCAACCACCATCAACAGCGTACTGAATAAGCAGTGATAGACGTTGACGTAAAGTTTCCATTCCTAAACGCTGACTAGCAGAAATAAAAATCGCCAAAGGAAACTCCTCCCTCGCTAAAGCCAGGGTTTCGCTACTAACCTGATCAATTTTATTAAAAGCCACTAAAGCAGGTCCCGGTGTAATAGGCATTTGTGCGAGTATGTCCCGAACTGAGCGAATATGACTTAACCAAGCAGGATGAGATAAATCTACTAAATGCAATAAAGCATCTGCCTCTGTTACCTCCTCTAAAGTAGCACGAAAGGCATCCATTAAAGACGATGGTAATTCATGAATAAACCCTACAGTATCCGTCATTAAAGTTTCCTGAATCACACCCGTTTCAGCGTGGGGAAGCATTAACCGTCTAGTAGTTGGGTCAAGTGTAGCAAATAATTGATCAGCCGTGTATACTTCCGAGTTGGTAAGGGCATTAAGTAAAGTAGATTTACCGGCATTAGTATAACCTACTAAAGCCACAGAGGGAACTTCTCGGTGTTGTCGCCGTTGACGTAATCTACAACGATGTGCTTGTAATTGATTAACTTCCTGTTGAAGTCGAGAAATGCGTTTTTGAATAGCCCGACGTTCCGTTTCTAGCTTGGTTTCACCAGGTCCCCTAGTACCGATACCACCTCCCAATCTGGACATGGCTTGACCTCTACCAGTGAGTCGTGGTAACATATACTCTAACTGCGCTAATTCTACCTGTAATTTACCAGCACCAGATTGAGCGCGTTGAGCAAAAATATCTAAAATTACTTCCGTCCGGTCAACGACTCTCACACCAATTTGCGCTTCTAAATTGCGGACTTGGGAAGGTGAAAGATCACGATCAAATACTACCAAATTAGCACCCAGAGTTTGCGCTGTGAGAGCAACTTCTTGTACTTTACCTTCACCAATCACTGTTTGGGGATGAATACGCGATCGCTTTTGTTGTAAAGTTTGTAATACATCACCCCCCGCCGTATCTACCAACCGTGCCAATTCTGCTATAATATCCTGGAATTGTTGCGGGCTGGTATTATCCGTTAATACTCCTACAATTACCACCCGATCATGATCAGCGTCTACTTCCTGAGCTACATATTCCCGACTAAATTCCGCTTCTAGACTTTCTACCAATTCCAGAAAACCCTGGTCAGCCAAAGCATCTAAACTTAGAGGCGGTGATATGTGGGAATATGTATCAGTATTGGGAATACTGGTACTAGCGGATTGAGTCACAACCAACTGTCTGTTATTAGCCACCAGATGTGCTAGATAAGCTTCTTTTACGTATCCAGTGGCACCACCACCACGCTTAGTAAATCCGCCTCCAGTTATATTAAAAACCACTAAAGCATCTAACCTTTGTAAAGCCATCGCTGTCAAGTCCGCTTCATTCGGTGGTTCTGACTTGAGATTAGTAGATAAACAACGAATACCGCTCAAACGTTCAGCACCGTAACGTGGCAGTTCTAGGGGCGGGATTTGGGTTTGACGCGGACTACCTACACCAACACGAATTACTTGTCCGCGACGGTTGATATAAGTACAAACGGGTTGATTAATTTCCGTACTAACTGCTGCAAGACGTTGTGCAAACTCAGATGTAGTAATACAATCCCCTGATATCCGCTGATGGTACAGCCGCTGGAGTTGTTTTAGCTGGCTGGACTTTAAACCTTGAATATTGCCAAAAATAGTCTCTATAGGCGTTTATGACCAGTTACCTGGTTCCCCCTGAATCCTGATACTGTCTATTTTACAACAGGGAACAGGGAACAGGGAAGAGTTTTTTATTCTTAATTTTTAGTTTGTTAGGAGTTATTATTGATAATGATTGAAATTTCTAGACTCTCAGGCAATTATAGATTTATAATTAATGATTGTGAGTTTTTTCAAAAAACATAAAAAGTAATGAACGCGCAAGAGATTATTCGCTCAATTGAAGCGGAACAGATGAAATCCAACCTACCCGATATCTATGTCGGGGATACAGTCAAAGTCGGAGTCAAAATCCAAGAAGGTAATAAATTCCGTGTTCAACCTTACGAAGGTGTAGTGATAGCCATGCGGAATGGTGGTATTAACGAAACCATTACAGTTCGTAAAGTTTTCCAAGGCGTGGGTGTAGAAAGAGTATTTTTACTCCATTCTCCCCTGATTGAGACCATTAAAGTATTACGTCGTGGTAAAGTGAGACGTGCTAAACTCTACTATTTACGCGCCCTAGTTGGTAAAGCGACCCGTATTAAACAAAGATTTGACCGCCCTTTGTGATTCTCAATGGTGAATTAATAGACAAAACCCAGTCTGTAAGCGGCATCTGCCGCTAACTTGCCAAAAGAAAAAAAATAAGTTACAATCAGAATCGAATTGTGTTAAACTGAAAAAAGTTCAACACAATGACTGTAACGAGAAAAGCTTGTGCGCTCTTAGTTCAGTTGGTAGAACGCAGGTCTCCAAAACCTGATGTCGGGGGTTCAAGTCCTCCAGGGCGCGCTCAAAAAGAAAAATATTGCCCGAAGCAATAACGTCACTGCCAAAACGGCAAGAAACGTGAATTATTTCGGGTATAATTTTTTTAAAAGTAGCTTTCCTATTGCCAGTTAATTGAAGCCAAAGCTGTAAACTTGGAAAAATCACAAGGTTAGGCCATTTAATAAACGGGGGTATAACGACTGTGGCCAAAAAAAATGAAGCAGAAATGCCAGAAACCGAAAATGGGTTTAACTTAAACAATTTTTTCCAAGGGACAAAGGAAGAACTTGAGAAAGTCATTTGGCCCAGTCGGAAACAGTTGGTAAGTGAATCAGCCGCTGTGCTATTAATGGTTACACTCTCCGCATCTTTAATATATTTGGTAGATGGATTGTTCGCTTGGGCAGCAAAACAGGTGTTCTGATGACTTCTGCAACAGACGAGCCACGCAACTCCGAGTTACAGTTAGAGGAAACACTGTTAACAGCGATAAAAGAAGCACGCTGGTATGCAGTGCAAGTAGCCTCTGGCTGTGAGAAACGGGTGAAGACAAACTTAGAGCAACGTATCCAAACTTTTGATGTTGCTGACAAAATCATCCAAGTGGAAATTCCCCACACCCCAACGGTAAAAATCCGTAAGGATGGTAAACGGCTACCTTCAGAAGAAAAGGTTTTCCCTGGTTATGTGCTAGTCCGAATGGTAATGAGTGATGATGCTTGGCAGGTGGTAAGAAACACCTCCCACGTAATTAACTTTGTGGGTGCGGAGCAGAAACGTGGAAGCGGTAGAGGCCGTGGTCACGTGAAGCCAGTTCCCCTGAATCCTTCGGAAGTTGAACGCATATTCAAACAAGCCTTGGAACAAGAGCCAGTAGTCAAAATTGATATGACTACAGGTGATAAGATAGTTGTGCTTTCTGGTCCATTTAAGGATTTTGAAGGCGAAGTGATTGAAGTTTCCCCAGAACGGAGTAAACTGAAGGCTCTACTTTCAATCTTTGGACGAGATACACCAGTAGAATTGGAATTTAATCAGGTTAAAAAACAGAGTTAAATACAAATGGCGAAGAAAGTAGTAGCGGTCATTAAGTTGGCCCTGAATGCTGGGAAAGCCAACCCTGCACCGCCAGTTGGTCCGGCTTTGGGTCAACATGGTGTTAACATCATGATGTTCTGCAAAGAGTACAATGCCAAAACAGCAGACCAAGCTGGGATGGTCATACCTGTAGAAATTTCTGTTTATGAAGATAGAAGTTTTACATTTGTCCTCAAAACCCCACCAGCATCAGTTTTGATTCGCAAGGCAGCGAAGATTGAAAGAGGCTCAAATGAACCTAACAAAAAGAAAGTTGGTAGCATTAGTAGAACGCAATTGCGTGAAATTGCTCAAACTAAGCTTCCTGACCTCAACGCCAATGATATTGATGCAGCCATGAATATCGTGGAAGGAACTGCTAAAAATATGGGCGTAACTGTCACAGATTAGGTGACAGGGAACAGGTGACAGGTGACAGTAAATAACAACTGACAACTGAACCATTAACAAAATTTTATCGGGGGAGAAGCACGACTTCGAGATGACCCCAGGAGTAAAAAATGGCAAAAAAAGTATCACGCCGCTTACAGGCGTTACTAGACAAAGTAGAAGATAGGGATTATTCACCCTTAGAAGCATTGGCTCTGTTAAAAGAAACAGCAACCGCTAAATTTAGTGAGGCGGCCGAAGCTCATGTTCGTTTAGGAATTGATCCTAAATATACAGATCAACAGTTGCGGACAACGGTAGCACTACCTAAAGGGACAGGGCAGATAATTCGGGTAGCAGTTATCGCTAGAGGCGAAAAAGTCACAGAAGCAACTAATGCTGGTGCTGATATAGCTGGTTCAGAAGAACTAATTGACCAGATTCAGAAAGGCTTCATGGAATTTGATAAGCTGATTGCGACACCAGATGTGATGCCACAGGTAGCAAAGCTTGGTAAATTACTGGGGCCTCGTGGTTTGATGCCATCACCTAAGGGTGGAACAGTGACATTTGATATTGCTAGTGCCATTGCTGAATTTAAAGCTGGTAAATTAGAATATCGGGCTGATCGGACTGGGATTGTTCATGTTATGTTTGGTAAGGCTGCTTTTTCACCTGAAGATTTATTAATAAACCTGAAGGCCTTACAAGAGTCAATTGATCGTAACCGTCCTTCAGGTGCTAAGGGTCGTTATTGGCGGTCATTGTATATATCCTCTACAATGGGTCCATCAATTGCTATTGACATTAGCGCACTACGGGATTTAAAACTCACTGAAGCTGCATAATTTGGTAATGGGTAATTGGTGATAGATGAATATAATCAGCAATGATCAGTAATAATCAATAACTAATCACTAATGACCAAAATTAAATAGATAAAGCCGGAGACAGCAGGTGCTAATAGCTTAATATCCTGCCGAGGTTGTAATTTTAACTACCTAAAGTTTAAGCTGCACAAGCGAAATAACTACGGGATTAAAAATACCACTTTGAAACCCTGGCTAGGTTAGCTAGGGTTAATTGTTTTCGGTAAGTCAGTAAAAAGGTAACTAGTGATAGGTGGTAGGTAACAGACGACAGGTGATAGGTGACAGGAAATAGAGTAAAAACTGACAACTAACCACTGACAACTGACAACTAACCACTGACCACTGACCACTGACCACTAACAACTGACATTGGAGGTGAGACAAGTATGGGAAGAACGTTAGAAAACAAGAAAGAGATAGTAGCTGATCTCAAAGAAAGCTTGAGTAAGTCAACTTTGGCACTGGTAATTGATTATCAGGGGCTAACAGTTGCTGAAATTACAGATTTACGTCGGCAACTCCGTCCTAGTGGTGCTATCTGTAAGGTGACAAAAAACACCTTCATGGGCATTGCAATTAAGGATCAGGAACAATGGCAGCCAATGTCAGAATTACTAAATGGTTCTTCTGCATTTTTGCTAGTTAAAGAAGATTTATCTGCGATTAAAGCTTATCAAGCATTCCAAAAAGCCACCAAGAAAACAGAAATTCGCGGTGGTGTCATGGAAGGTCGTGTCCTGAGTGAAGCTGATGTTAAGGCTCTAGGAGACTTACCATCTAAGGAACAACTCATGGGTCAAATTGCTGGTGCTATCAACGCTGTGGCTACCAAGCTGGCCGTTGGTATCAACGAAGTTCCCAGTTCCTTGGCTCGCGCTTTGCAAGCTATCGCTGAAAAAGAAAATAGCGGTAGTTCTGAAAGTGCTGCTGAGTTAGCGGTAGTCAGTGAAGATTAATCACTGACAAATAACAACTAACCCTCACGGGTTCTTTCAACTGACAAATCAAAAATTCTTTAGGAGTTATATCCATGTCTGCTGCAACCGAACAAATTTTAGAACAATTGAAATCTTTGACTTTATTAGAAGCTTCTGAATTGGTAAAACAAATCGAAGAGGCTTTTGGTGTTAGTGCTGCTGCTCCTGCTGGTGGTATGATGATGATGGCTCCTGGCGCTGGTGCTGCTGCTGAAGAAGTAGTAGAAAAGACCGAATTTGATGCAATTTTGGATTCTGTACCAGCAGATAAGAAGATTGCTGTTCTGAAAATCGTCCGCGAAATCACAGGTTTAGGTCTAAAAGAAGCTAAAGACTTGGTAGAAGCTGCTCCTAAAGCTGTTAAAGAAGCTGTAACTAAGGATGCTGCTGAGGATATCAAGAAGCGGATTGAAGAAGCTGGTGGTAAGGTAACAGTTAAGTAATTGTTCTTTGGTGATTGGTAATTGGTGATTGGTGATTGGTGATTGGAAAGAATTTTTACCCAGTCCCCAGTCCCCATTATCATCGCTTTAAAACCGGAAGTAAATATTGTGTGAGTGTAAAAGCATCAACTCCCAATTCTGTTCTTGTTTCTGCTGCTAAAATTCCGGCTTGGGAATGCCACCAAGTCGCAGTTGCTACTATATCTTCTATAACAGTTTCTTTATTGATAATTTGCGCTAATAGTCCACTTAATAAACCAGTTAATACATCACCACTGCCTCCACGGGCTAAGGCTGGGGTACTTTCGGGATTTATCCAAACACCACCTTGAGGATTAGATATGGCTGTTCTTGCCCCTTTTAATAGGACTACAGCCCCACTTTCTTGGGCTGCTATTTGCACGGCTTTGATTCTATTTGTGTAAGAAATATTCGGAAATAACCGCTGAAATTCTCCTGTGTGGGGTGTGAGGACGGTAGCTGATTTTCGTGGTTTTAAGGTGGGGATTGTGCCTAATTGTGCCAAAATATTTAAAGCATCAGCATCAAGAATTAGAGGACATTCACATTTAATTATTTCGGGAATAAGGGAAATATTATCTTTAGTTAAACCAGGTCCGCAAGCAATTGTCGTAAATGAATTTAAATCTATAAGGTGCATTTCGCTGTCGCTAACACACCCTACTAATGGTAAATTAGCAATTATTCCGGTTTCGGTTTCGGGACAACCAATAATTAAGGCTTCTGGTAAATGGGAAACTAACAACATTTTCAGAGATTCTGGGACAGCAATTGATAACATTCCCACACCAGAAGCTCGTGCACCTAAACCCGTTAAAATTGCTCCACCTGCATAACGTTTAGAACCACAAATTAATAATAAATGTCCTTGTTTGTATTTGTGGGTAATGAGGGGACGAGGTAAGGGTAAAGTAGATAATGCTGTTGTTTTAGTAATGCGTTTGATTTGGGGATTATTGCCTAAAACAGCATGAATATCTGCTAAGGAAATATCAAAATCAATTAATTCGGCTTTACCAACATAAGGTAATGCTTGTTCTTGTAATAAACCTTGTTTCCATAAACCTAAGCAAAATGTATAATTTGCTTGAATAGCTGTTCCTAAAACTTCCCCTGTATCTGTATGTAAACCCGAAGGGATATCAATACTAATAATGGGTTGATTTTTGCTATTAAAATAATTAATTGCAGTAGCAATAGAATCAGTAATTTCTCTTTCTAGTCCAAACCCAAATAAACCATCAATTAAAAAATCATAATTTGGTATTTGGGAAATTTCTTGATAACAGGTAATTCCTAAATTTTGTGCATATTGAAAATGTTGAGAAGTTAATTCTTTCAACTGGGAAAAAGGTTGATAAATCCAAACTTGATACCCGCGAAAATGCAATTCACGAGCTACTACTAAGGCATCTCCTCCATTATGACCCGGTCCTGCTAGAATTCCTACACATTGTCCTGGGGAAATAATAGCCTGTAAGCGTTGGGAAATTAATCCCGCTACTTTTTCCATTAAAGCAGCTACAGGCATTCCTGCTGCAAATATCCTGGTTTCAATATCCCGCATTTGGGCTGCGGTAACAACAAATTGTTCTTTAGTCATTTGTTAGTTGTTAGTTGTTAGTTGTCAATTACCTTATTTTCCATAGTAAACTCTAGCATTACCGTAACCTGAATCTTTCAAATAGCCATTCCATTGTTCTGCTTCTAAGCGATCTCTAAAGGGTCCTACAGCTATGTGTGTTCCTATTGGTTGAGTTCTCCTAATGACATTAATACTTGTGCCAACTTTTTGGCGAATATCTGTAGCGAAAGAAGATAAATTATTAGCACTACTAGGAATAACTACATAATAAAAATCTGTTTTTTCCTGATTATTATAGGAACGCTGATCAGATGTTACATCTACATTTGCAGAATTGACAATGCGAGCGCCAGGAATACCATGCAATTCTAATTCCTTAATCCGTAGTTGGGCATTATATAGTTCATTAAAAACCCCAGATTGGATAATATTACGTCCGTTATAATTGCGGATATAGGCATCAGGTTCAATTTGGCGAACTTCGTATAAAATTTGGTTATTACTACTATCAATGTAAACAAAATACCGCTCAAATTTTTGGTTATGTTGACTATATTTTTTACCTGAAAATTGATTAAATTCTCCTTGTTGTAACTGCGGTAATTGTTGCTGATTGATAGATATTTGAGCCTGAACAGGAATATATTCACACGCGAGAGTCCAACTTACCAGCAAGGAAAATATGGGTAAATATGTCAAGCAACTGACTTTTAAAGTAGGCATATTTTTTAACAGTTTTTGCAAAGGTTTTTAGGTTAATTTTCATGGGATGAAATAATTAAAAATATCATTTAAATGACAAGATTAATTAATCATCCAAATTTACTACCGATTTTAGTAAATTGTGCCGTCAGGCATTACCGCTTCATATAAATTTGCACCTATTAGATTAGCCGTACTAATTTCCGCTCTGAGCAGGTTTACCTGAGTTAAATTAGCATTAGTTAAGTCTGTCATGGCAAGACAAGCATCTATTAAGTTTGCTTCAGTTAAATTAGCTTCGCGTAAATTAGCCCGACTCAAATTAACTTTACTTAGTCTAGCAAAACTAAGATCGACTCGATTCATTTTGGCTTTAATCAGTATAGCTTCTGGCATAATTGCACCGTGCAAATTTGCACCTATTAATTCAGCTTCACTCAAATTTGATTCTTTTAGTTTAGCATTTATCAGGTTAGCACCATTCAAATTAGCACCTTGTAGATTAGTCTGGGTTAAAGTAGCACCTTCTAAAATTGCTCCACTCAGATTAGCGCCACTTAGATCTGCACCACGCAGCATACTCTCACTTAAGTTAGCACCACTCAGATTCACCCTAGCTAAATCTGCACCTGTCAAATTAGCACCGCGTAAGTCCGCTTTATACAGGTTAGCAGCCCGGAGAGTAGTAGAATGGAATCCCTGTTCTTTTCGCAAATTAGCACCACGTAGGCACGAACCTGTTAAGTTAGCACCAGATAAATCAGCACCACGTAGATCAGCACCCATTAAGTTAGTATCCAGCAGATCTGCCCAAGTTAAATCAGCATTTCGCAAATTAGCATTCTGTAAGGTTGCACCGTGTAAATTAGCATTATTTAAGTTGGCACTTTCCAAACTAGCTTGTGTTAGGTTCGCACCAGAGAGATTCGCACGAGTTAAATTTGCATGATTGAGAATAGCCTGACTTAGATAGGTAAAAGCTAGAATAGCATAAGACAAATTTGCTTTATTTAAACCTATACCAATTAAATCTGCATTTAATAGATTTACTCCATTTAAATTGGCATTAATAAGTTTTGTCTCACCATTTGCATATCTTCTTAGAAGTTCTTTAGCATCCATGATTTTTTCTTAGGTGAATAACTGTTAAGTAGTTTAAGTAGGTCGGCATTAAAAATTGTCGTTATGACAAGGAAACAGGGAAGAGGTTTTAGGTTACTTTTTGTTACATATTACTCTTCGAGAGGCCGCTTCGCGTCTACGGTTTTTTCCGTTCACCTACTTATGTTAATTATTTTTAACTGATATCTCATTATACAAGCCTCGCATAACTCGGATAATTGCAGTGGCTGCTGGAGAATTTTTATCTGGGTTATCTAAGGAGATAACAGCATTGTTGATTCTAGATTCAAGCTCTACAATTGTGGAGCAAGAATCAAATAATAGCTGCAATAAACTATCAAGGTCTTCTTCTCTCAGTTGTAACCAGTCTTTTTCATTAAAGGTAAATTTCCCATAAAGCGCGGAAAATAAAATTATTTTAACCCTTAGTGGGTTAGCATATCTCATCAGATTTTGTCGTAAATCAAATTGATTATATTGAAATTTTTTGGAACTTATGGGCGTGGTAGTTGCGGGATTTGATAATCTTTGTTTAGAACTATCAACTACAGGGATATTCTGGTTAGATGGAGTTGATATTATTTCTGTTGGCTGATCACAGGTTAGATATAATCTTCCTATCTCCTTGATAATAATTCCAGCAATTATGGTGTATTCTCTTGGTTTACTAAGATTTTCAACAGTAATAGATAAACGTGAAGTTAAGTGATCTATCGTTGGATTTAAACTAGATAATTCTTCAATTAATTCTTTTAATTGAACCCTATCTAGGGCATCTTGATCATTTTCCCACACATTTTTACAAGTGAAGAATATTAGTTTTTTAATCCTTTGTGAGCTTTCATGCTCTTCTAAATATTTGCTAATTTGATCAAGGCTAGATAAAGTCATGATTAGTGTGCCTCCGTTACAAGTATCCGATAGTGTAATAGTAATAAATTATAGCTGGACTAGTACACTATTGGGTAGTGACTTTTTTGTGTCATACTCCGAAAACACTTATTATTTGTCAATTCTAGAGCTTTTATCCACCCAGCAACATGATTTTTTCTAATAGGATAGACAAACCACTGATAGAATAGGGTAAACAAGAGGGTAGATGAGATAAATAGTTGTGCAAAATTTTACGGTTAGGAGAGAGAACAGGGAACTAGTAAGAAATACAGATATTCTTGTTTTCAATTATGATGTACAATTAATTATAATTAGGTACTTAACACACCATTACAGATTAATAAGCATCCTGTAGTCCCCCTGACCCTAGTTTACCAGCAAGGGGTTTACACACCCTATAAGCTTTTTCTATAAACTCTGAAGGTACATTTTTATATATACTAAGGTTCAGAACTTTGTATAAATAACACTTAAAATTACTTAGTGTTGTAAAATACCAAGATATCATTACAAATTGTTATCAGAGGAGAATAACCTTGAACCAAGCGACATTGCACCAGTTGAAGGTGTTCGAGGCCGCTGCCCGACATGGTAGTTTTACACGCGCTGCGGAAGAGTTGTTTTTGACTCAGCCTACCATATCCATGCAAATCAAACAACTAACTAGAACAGTGGGTTTGCCATTATTTGAGCAGGTAGGAAAGCGCTTATACTTGACGCAAGCGGGACGAGAATTATTTGCTACTTGTCGGCAAATTTTTGAGACTATGGATAAGTTTCAAATGACTATCGCTAATTTAAAAGGATTAAAACAAGGACAATTAAGACTGGGTGTAATTACCACTGCTAAGTATATTATTCCCCGATTGTTGGGTCCTTTTTGTCAGCTTTACCCTGGAATTGATATTTCTCTTCAAGTCACCAATCATGAACTAATTTTAGATCGAATGATGAATAATTTGGATGACTTGTACATTATGAGTCAAATTCCTGATCATTTTGATGTCAATTTCGAGCCATTTTTAGAAAACCCCTTAGTAGTTTTTGCACCAGCTAATCATCCCTTAAAGAAGGAAAAAAATATTCCTATTGAACGTTTGGGAGAAGAACCGTTTATTATGCGTGAACCAGGTTCAGGAACTCGCAGTGCTGTCCAAAGTCTATTAGAGGAACATGGGATCAAAGTGAAGGTAAAATTGGAGTTGGGAAGTAATGAAGCAATTAAGCAAGCGATCGCAGGAGGACTAGGTATTTCTGTGTTATCCCGTCATACAATGTTAAGTGACGCTGCGGAATTTAGCATTTTAGATGTTCAACACTTTCCCATTAAACGCAATTGGTATATTATTCATCCCGCTGGTAAGCAGTTATCCATTATTGCTTATACTTACTATGAATATCTTTTAGATGCAGCCAAAAAAATTACCCAGCAAGGTGGTTTAATCTTAGATCATAATTTCATGAATACCAATTCTTAAATTAAGCTGTAGTTACAGCAGAAATCAGGGGACTGGTTTTGAAGTGAGATTCTCTACCTAATTTATCTGCAATCTACTGTATCTAGGGTTTAATAATGAATAAAAAGTGAAATTAAAGCCCAAAATTGAGACTTAGGAACAATATTTTGGGCTTGATTTTTCAAAATTACCAGTTCAGATCAGTTACATCTGTGAAATGTAGGTAGTAGAATAGGTTACAGACAAAGCTGCACGGAAGAGAGGAAGGTAAATTGGAAGAACTCAGGGACGTATTGGAACTGGCGACAGAAAGGGAACTACAGGACTTGACAGCTATTCTATTTAGTCGCAAGTTTAACCCCTTAGATTATGTTCACACACCCGAACCTATTGCAGTGCAAAGCCAAGAGCGTCAAGCTTGGTTAGATGCTATCGAAGATCGCTTTCGTTTTTTAGCGGCTGACGGAATCACAGTATTACGAGGACGTACTGATCAAGTAACTTACCGACAAGCCCTAATTCAAGTATGTAAATATTTGAAAATCCACTATTATCAAGACCTAACAACAATTGATTTAGAAGCAGAAGTATTTTTACATCTGTTGGGAAAAGTTTGGAAAAAGTTACCCAAACAAGAAAAGCAACAATTAACTACTAATGTCCAAAGTCAATTATCACAATCAAAATTTAAACAACCATTGCCATTATCATTACAACGTGATCCTTTAGGATTAATATTTAAAGGTGGTAGTGCCTTAGCTATAACTTCTGTAATTCAACCTTTTATTCTTCAACAAATCGCCCGTCAATTTGCTATTCATTTTGCTACCTATCAAGTAGCTAAGGAAGCTGCAATTACAGGTGCAGGATTAGCGACCAAGCAGTTTCAAAACTATGTAACTTTACAAATGTCCCGCCGCGGTATGACCATGAGTGCAGCCCGTTATGGTGCTGTTCGTAGTGCGTTTGCTTTTGTCGGTCCTGTAATGTGGGCTTGGTTTTTTGCTGATTTGGGTTGGAGAGCAATCTCCACAAACTATGGCAGAATTATTCCTACTATCTTCACCCTCGCACAAATTCGTCTTACCCGTACAGAATGTTGGGAAATCGCCTAAATAAAACTTTTTATCATCCAAATTCCCGCTTACAAACCCCATGGAATTGGCTACAATTTGGACTACTATCTTTTCCCCTGAGTCCATTTCTGGGTGGTATTTCTATAGTTGTGGCATCATTGCTAACTTGGCGCAAACAACATCAGATTATTAGCCAGAATCCAATTCACAAGGGATTTGCTATTTTGAGTATATTATTGCTCATTAGTACCGGATTTGCCCCTCACAAATTAGATGCTTTTTTGGGTTTATTTAACTTATTACCTTTCTTTTTCTTTTTTACTGGACTCACTCCCCTGATTCAAACACCTGCACAATTACGACAAATTTCTTGGATCATGGTGTTTGGTTCTGTACCTATTTTAATCATAGGTTTTGGGCAATTATTTCTGGGTTGGAATTTCCAATTTCAGTTTTTATGGATTGTTTTTGATTGGATAGTTGCACCAGAAAAATCATTATCAGGACGCATGGCTTCTAATTTCATGCACCCTAATACTTTAGCCGCATATTTAGTAACTATTTTTATTTTAGGTTTAGGTTTATGGTTAGAAAACTATCACAAACTTAAACAAAAAAATCCCCTAATTATCTTTTTAACAATTACGGTATTTGCTAACTTTATCGCCTTGATTTTAACTAATTCTCGGAATGGTTGGGGTATAACTATTTTTACCTGTTTAGCTTATGCTTTATATCGAGGTTGGCGATTAATTGTTACTGTTGTTGTTAGTATTACCAGTTGTTTTTTCTTAGCAGCTTTTGCACCTTCACCTATTGCCCAATTTTTCCGCCTTTTTGTTCCCTACGGTATTTGGGCGCGGTTAAATGATGATATGTTTCCTGATAGACCAGTGGGATTAATGCGGAAAACCCAATGGGAATTTGCCTGGAATCTAACTCAACAACATCCTTTGACTGGTTCAGGTTTACGTAGTTTTGGAGGACTTTATAAAAACCAGATACAAATTGATGTCAATCATCCCCATAACTTATTTTTAATGCTGTCTGCGGAAACTGGGTTAATTACTACTTTACTATTTTGTGGGTTACTAATTTGGATATTAATTACAGCTAGTCAACTTTTATGGAAATCTAAATCTATAGAACCAGAAAATAGATTAATCTTCTTTAGTTATCTGATCACTTTTATCGGGTGGATACTATTTAATACTGTTGATGTTACCACTTTTGATATCCGGTTGAATACTCTTTCTTGGGTTTTTGTAGCGTCCTTGTGTGGGGTTATGTATCAATATACACTTTCTAGACAGGGTAAAAACGCTATTAAAAATTAAAACAAGCATACTGGGAATTTATTCTCAGTCTGCTTATAGGTTTCGCTTGATTGTTGTTGATTTCAGCTAAACTCTGTCTCTAAGTTAAATAACATTTGCAGAGTTTGCATACATCTTCTTCTCGCTTCTACATCTTGCTGGGCGCGTAATTGCACCATCGGATCATGGAGAATCTTATTAACTATTCCCCGCGTCAAAGCTTCAATTACCTCTTGATGCTTTTCGCCAAATTCCGAACCTAAGCGAGATAAAGCTTTTTCTAATTCTTGTTCCCGGATGGCTTCTATTTTATTGCGTAGAGAACTAATTGTAGATACTGTCTCTAAACTTCGCCACCACACATCAAAAGCTTCCACTTCTTCATCTAATATCTTCTCAGCTTCTTGCGCCATTTGTCGCCGACTTTCATAATTTTGGGCTACAACCGCTTTCAAATCATCAACATTAAAGGCTTTGACGTTGGCTAAATCATTCACATCTGCATCCACATTGCGAGGGACAGAAATATCAAATAACATTAATTTTTGATTGGGTTCTAACACCGTTTCCAATTTCGCCCGATCTAGAATGGGTTCGGTTGATGAGGTGCTAGTAAATACTATATCACTTTCGGCAATTATTGACATTGTTGCCGGCAATAAATGAATTGGTATAGGTTGTTCTGGGAACAATTTCGCCAATTCTTCAGCCCTTTCTCGGGAACGATTAACAATACTGATGTGATTTGCACCTTTAGAAATTAAGTGTTGTACCAACAACCGGGACATTTTCCCCGCACCGAGAATAGATATTCGATAAGTAGATAAATTTCCTACTTTCATCTGTGCTAATTCTACGGCTGCCGAACTGATAGAAACTGCACCAGTACCAATACTGGTTTCTGTGCGAACTCGTTTACCCGCTGTTAAAGCTTGTTTAAATAACCGATTTAAAATGGTTTTAATGCCATTAAATTGCTGTCCAAGTTTATGAGTATGTTTAACTTGAGCTAAGATTTGCCCCTCACCTAACACCAAACTGTCTAAACCTGCCGCAACCCGTAATACATGAGTAACAGCATCAGCATGAAGTAGCATAAATAGATGATGTCGTAAAGAGATAATTGGTAGTTTGCTATGTTCAGAAAGAAACTGAGTAACCTCATTAATTCCCTGAGTAGTTTCGCTGCTAACGATATAAATCTCTAAGCGGTTACAAGTGCTGAGAATAGTAACTTCATCAACATGAGCATAACTGAGAAGATGAGCAATTGCTCCTTCGATTTGCGCTTCAGGAATACTTAATTTTTCTCTAACTTCTATTGGGGCTGTTTTATGGCTTAACCCCACCACGGCAATATTCATTTCTTAAATGGGTAATTGGTTCGTTGTTTGTTGTCAGTTGTTTGTTGTCAGTTGTCAGTTGTCAGTTGTCAGTTGTTAGTAGACTATCAAGAACTGATGGACGGATATAAATTGACCAAAAACTATAAAATACAAAGTTTTTAGATTTTTACAACCTGTCAAATTTACTTTGACAGACTACTAATAACAATGGACTAATGACCACTGACTACTGACTACTGACTACTGACTATCGTAGTTGGATCACTTTGGGTTCTTCCCATAAGTGAACTGTATCGACAAAGCGAGCGGTTTTAGATTGGCTGGAAATAACCAAGCTTTGGGTTCTAGCACCACCGGAGAAGTAACGCACACCATCCATGAGAGTTCCAGGGGTGATACCGCAACCGGCAAATAGCACTGTTTCACCAGATGCTAACTCATTAGCGTTATAAACCTTGTCACCATCAGTAATACCCATTTCATGTAACCGGGCTAGATTACCTTCTCTGCTTTCACCAATTAAACCAGTTTGCACAACTGCTGGATCATAGATCAATTGTCCTTGAAAGTGTCCACCCAAGCAACGTAAAGCCGCAGCAGAAATTACACCTTCGGGAGCAGCACCGATACCCATTAAGGCATGAATATGAGTACCAGAGAACGCGCAACAAATAGCAGCAGAAACGTCACCATCGCTAATTAGTCTAACTCTTGCGCCGGCGGTACGGATTTCTTTAATGAGGTCATTGTGACGGGGACGATCCATCACTACTACTACCAATTCTTCTACAGCACGGTTTAAGCACTCAGAGAGAATTTTTAGGTTTTCTGTAGCAGATTTGTTGATATCAACATGACCTCTAGCGGCTGCGGGCGCTGCGAGTTTCTTCATGTAGAAATCAGGAGCAGCAAATAAACCGCCCTTTTCAGAAATTGCTAAAACGGCCATTGAGCCATTTTGACCATAAGCAACTAGGTTAGTACCTTCGCAAGGATCAACAGCAATATCAATTTCTACAAGCTCATTAACATTACAGAAATTGGCGGCATCTGGTTGAGTACAGATACCAACTTCTTCACCAATGTACAGCATAGGAGCTTCGTCCCGTTCGCCTTCACCGATAACGATGCGACCACGCATATGGATTTTATTCATCCGTTCGCGCATAGCTTCTACTGCTACTTGGTCAGCAATGTTTTTTTCGCCCTTACCCATCCACTTGGAAGAAGCGATCGCTGCTTGCTCAACTACTTCTATAATCTCTAACCCAAGAGTATTTTCCACGGAGTCTGCCCTCTAAATTACTTGTCTTAGCGTTTTTTTCTTAGCTGTTTCAGTTTTCAAGTCTACCAAAGTACGGATACATATTGGCAAAAAGTCTGAAATAGCAACTATATTAAGTTTTGCAAATAATGGTCCAGTCAACAATGAGATTTTAGGGATAGGGTGCGGGGAAAATATTTTGGCTATTTTTAAGGCATATTTTTAGATCAACAGGGTTTACTATTTAGCGTACAGTACAAGTTATGTGTTGTGATGTAAATTATTAATATATAAATAGTTAAGTGTTGCTAAGGTGACTTTTTGCATAGTCACCTAACATTTTTTCCAATCGTTCAACACTTAAACGGGGAGAAGGACGGGGTATCATTTTTTCTGTACCGTTGCTGGTGACTAAATGCAGTACAGGGACTTCATATTGATATGCTGCAAACCAGGGGTCATGGGTGGTAATATCTCGAATTTCTAATTCAAAACTGAGATTTTTAATTTGTTCTAGTTTTTCCTGTAACCCTTCGCAAAGATGACAACCGGGTTTACTGTAAAGAATTAATTGCATAAGTTGAGATTAAATGATGAAAATGTGTTTTATGATTATTTTAACTAAAAATGCCCCTAATCACCAAAACAGTAGCAACACCGGGAACTGTAGCGGGTATGTATGAAGTTCATAATCGTTATGGTAAGTTATCTTGGCAAGAGGTTGTTAAACCAGCGATCGCACTGGCTAAAAATGGTTTTATAATTAGTGATAGGCTTTCTTGGCATGATTTCTCAGCTTACGAAGACCGTAAACAAACTATACTGAATAACCCAGAAGCGAAAGGAATTTTCACCCGCAATAAAAGCTAGGGAATAAATTGGTTTTATATTATGTTACATTACACCCAAGTTAACTTATGATGTGTTGATTGAAAATCAAGAAGATGGAACTGTAAAAGCCACATTATTAAGTTTACCAGAATGTCAAGGTTTAGGTGCTACTAAAGAGGAAGCATTAAATAATCTGATTCAGCTTTTTCAATTAATAGAACCGGAAATAGTAACTTTAGAAATTGAACCAGCTAAAACAGAAAATCCTTCAGAATCAGGATACCCAGGATTAGAGGATTAACAGGATGATAAAATATAAAAATGTCTGAATCAGGATGTCCAGGATTAAAGGATTAACAGGATATTTTTCAGAAAATACAAGTTTTTATCCAGAATCAAGAATATATTTTCCTCTAAATCATAAATTATCATCATTAAATATTCACAGAAAATCTACAAATTGCAATCCTGTACATCCTAAAATCCTGGTAATCCTGATATGGCTTGCGCCACGCTACGCTATCAGACAACCACAACAAACAATCTCCAAATAGTGAAAATGTAATTTTACCTATTTGTTAATAACTAAAAACTTGAGAGGAATATTATTAGCTTCCCAGTATTCTTTGGCTGAATTTAAAATATCCAATGCTATTTGGTACTGTGTTGGTTCAGCTTGAGCAAAGATATCAGCATGATCATATATATTTTCCTTGAATCTATGTACACAAAGACGGAGAAGATGCCCAAACCACAATATTTTTAGCATTTTATTTCTTGACCTCATTTACTTGTAGTCTTTTCAAAGAAGAACGTTCTCCTACTAAAATACTACGAGGTCCTTCTATATGATAATTTATTTGATTAATAACACTTTCTTCTAACAGATCATAGATAAAATGATGAGGGTTTTTACGCTTTATTAATTCTAGACCGTGACAATAAACTCCACACGCTGATACATCATTTAAAATCCGGCTGTGAATAATTCTCGTCCATTCTGGTGCTGTTATCATTAATTGAGGCACAACATGAATAAATGCTGTAATTTGTTTTTTCATATCAAAAGATTCAAGAAAATGGATTAAGCTAAACATCACTTCTGGCTGTTGACATTGATCATCTAAAATGAGATGATAGGCAGATAAATTATTTTCATCAGGATTTTCAGCTATTTCAGCTAAAGCATTTTCAAAATTTGTACCTTGTTCTTCTGTTTGCATTAAGCGATTTTCTTGCAAGGTTGCCAATAAATTATTTTGATTCATTGTTTTGTCCCTTATTTCTCAAAAATCCATGGCCAAGTAGATTTATTCTGTCTGATTAATGTTTGCAAACTTTCCCTGATTTCTCTATTATACAAACCTTGACGAAGATAAATACAACGTACATCCCAAATTTCTTGTGCTAATGCTTCTCTGGATGCTAGGTTTAAATTAGGGCGTTTACCGTAAGACATTGTTTGCCGGTGACGACCTCCTTTTCCTGGTGATAAATGTTCCATCATAATGGCATATCCTTGATCTGTTGTATAATTAAGTGGAACTTTGGCTTTCATAAAAGCATCCGCAGGTATATGATGAGGTGTGAGGTTATCACCTCTACGTCCCTGTTTGATTAAGTCTCCATAAGTGCCTACAATTCCTTCTCCTGGAAGTAGTTGAGGTTGATTATTAATAATCTATTTACTCCTGTTTGGCTATTTCTATTGTTTAGTATTTTGATTATAAAGGAAATCGAGTAATAAGTAAATTGTCTGAATCAGAATATCCAAGATTTAAGGATTAACAGGATGTTTTTTAGGAAATATAGGTTTTTGTGAATGATAGAAAATATATTTTTCTCTAAATCATAATTTATAATCATTAAATATTCACAGAAAATCTATAAATAACAATCCTGTACATCCTAAAATCCTGGAAATCCTGATATGGCTTGCGCCACGCTACGCTATCAGACAACCACAACAAAATATCTCCAAATAGTGAAAATGTAACTTTACCTATTTGTTAATAACTAAAAACTTGAGAGGAATATTATTAGCTTCCCAGTATTCTTTGGCTGAATTTAAAATATCCAATGCTATTTGGTACTGTGTCGGTTCAGCTTGAGCAAAGATATCAGCATGATCTTATGATATCACATATCTTTGAGCCGGACACCATGTTAAATCGGTGATACATTCATCAAAAGCATCCCAGTTAGCGCCGAAGTATGAAGGAAATTCCATTGCTTCAGCAGCTTGTTTTAAAAATGTTTGTTTGCTATTAATTTTTTTTACCATCAAGATAAAAAACTTTATGATTCATAGATTTATGGTGAGGAAATAGGTTAGCAAAATTGTCTGAATCAGGTGGTTATCGAGCGAAGTCGAGATAATGTCCAGGACTAGAGGATTTACAGGATGATAAAATATAAAATGGACGATTGTTAATAAAAATCTATAAATCTTAAAATCATGTAGATGATAATTTTAACTTTGTTCAAGTATTGTGTTATAATTAATTCAGAGTTAGAAGAGTAAAAATATCATGATTTTAGCTGTTAAAAATGCTCTTTCCACAATTGCACCCAAGTTAACTTATGATGTGTTAATTGAAAACCAAGAAGATGGCACTGTGAAAGCGACATTATTAAGTTTACCAGAATGTCAAGGTTTAGGTGCGAATAAAGAGGAAGCATTAAATAATCTTATTCAGCTTTTTCAAGCACGAAAACCAGAAATAGTAACTTTAGAAATTGAACCAGATAAAACAGAACATCCTTGGCTGAAATTTTCAGGAATGCACAAGGATAATCATCTTTTTGGTGAAATACTAGAAGATATAGAAGCTGAAGGTAATGCTTGGGACGTGCTAGAGGCATTAACAGGAACTATTGAAGCACCAAGTGATTGGTCAAATCAACATAATTACTATTTATATGGTACTCCTAAACATGACAATGAGATCAGAGAATGAATCAGGAAAGACTATTTTTAGATACGGTATTTATTCAGGCTTTATTAAATAAAAATGATCAATACCATACTCAAGCAAAAGCATTATTACCAAAGGTGAAAAATGCCGTTGAAGTATGGGTGACAGAAGCAGTTTTAATAGAAGTTGGTAATGCTTTAAGTGCAGTAAACCGCACAGCATCAGTTCAGTTTATTAATCAGTGTTATCAAACAGATAATATCAAAGTCGTTAGTGTAGATTCATCGCTTCTGATGCGTGCGCTGGAACTTTATCACAGTCGTCAAGATAAAGATTGGGGTTTAACGGATTGTATCTCATTTGTTGTTATGAAAGATCAGGGGTTAATTTATGCTGTAACGGCTGATATTCATTTTGTTCAAGCTGGTTTTGTGGCTTTATTAAGGAAGCCAGGGAATAAGTAAATTGTCAGAATCAGGATATCCATAATTAGAGGATTAACAGGATGTTTTTTAGGAAATATAGGTTTTTGTGAATGATAGAAAATATATTTTCCTCTAAATCATAATTTATAATCATTAAATATTCACAGAAAATCTACAAATCACAATCCTGTACATCCTTAAATCCTGGTTATCCTGATTCAGACAACCACAACAAACAATCTCCAAATAGTGAAAAAGTAAGTTTACCTATTTGTTAATAACTAAAAACTTGAGAGCAATATGATTAGCTTCCCAGTATTCTTTGGCTGAATTTAAAATATCCAATGCTATTTGGTACTGTGTCGGTTCTGCTTGAGCAAAGATATCAGCATGATCATATAATATGACATATCTTTGAGCCGGACACCATGTTAAATCGGTGATACATTCATCAAAAGCATCCCAGTTAGCGCCGAAGTATGTAGGAAATTCCATTGCTTCAGCAGCTTGTTTTAAAAATGTTTGTTTGCTATTAATTTTTTTACCATCAAGATAGAAAACTTTATGATTCATAGATTTATGGTGAGGAAATAGGTTAGCAAAATAGTCTGAATCAGGATGTCCAGGATTAGAGGATTAACAGGATGATAAAATAGATTATTGTTAATAACATCAACATCAGACAACCAGATTGAAACGCGGCAAAACTACCAGAAGAAACTCCAATAGCAAAGGTGAAGAGTACTGCTACAATGATATAAACAGGAAGCCCCCAACCAAAGGTGAATGATGAAGCAGTTGTTTTAGGTTTTTGGGTTATTCCTGGCATAGTCTGAGGTGTAGAAACTGCCGGTTGATAAACCTTAGATTGAGTTGGCTGAACTGAAGATGAAATAGTTGTAGGTGTTGATGGGGTTATTACAGGTTGATTTTTAGGTTTAGAAACTGCTGGTTGCGAAACTTGAGATTGAGTTTGCTTAACTGCGGCTGAAGTATTTGTATTAGTATTTCCCGCAATTAAGTTATTAGCTTGAGTTTGACTTATTAGACTTATTTGGTTTGAATCTTTTAGTATTATTTGTGGAGTATTACGACCTGATTTTTGATGTACTTCAAGAGTTCCCGTAATTTTGATATAACTTCCAACCCAATTACTTAATTGAGTAATTGTTAAGCTTCTGGAATTAGATAAATTTTTTAAACCTTCTGAAAATATAACAATTGCAAAAGGACTATAACCGTTGACGAGACTAGAAACGTTACCAAAGTTAATAAAAAATATATTTGCGCTGCTAAGATGGCGAGTAATAACAACTTTACCAACTACAGTTATTATCTTTCCTTCTTGCTTAACCAGTTCTAGGGTGTTAGTAGCTGCAAAAATCGTTGATTCCACAACAACAGATGGTTTTGCTTTAACAACTCCAGGAAAAATATCAACACCCAATTTTGTAGAGCGATCGCACCAATAGCATTTACCATAAGTTCGGCTATAGTAATGATTATCTACCCTGCCACATATAGTTAGCCTATCATTCCCTACCTTTAACGCCTCCAACCACTTCCTAGCCGTAGGGCGGAAATTAGGATTTTTATGACCATCATTAAAGCATCTGAGAAAACATTGCTGAACCTCTGGATGCACAATCTCCAGGGGAATTGTTCTTGCTACTGCTGCAATTAAATTAGTTGACCCATTAACCCATAAACCCTGACAGATAAGTTCATTTATGTCTGGAATTTCCCCCGCACCAGTCCACGTTCCGTGAAAAGGATTATTACCACCAAATAATAATTGATAGATAATTACTCCTAACCGGAATCTATCATGTACTTCCGTTTGCTCAATACTATCAAAATCTTTGCCAATCAGTTCCGGTGGTGTATATCCCTCAGAACCAACTAAACAATGATAAACCTTACCATTCTTCGGATTTATCACCTGAAAAGAATCTGTATCAATAATAGAAGGTAAAGCCCGATTATTAACTAAAATATTTTGTGGTTTAATATCTCCCAAAACATAACCAGCAGCGTGCAGTGCTTCAATAATTGAAACAATATTCAGCGCCGTTGTGTGCAGAAACCGCCAATCAATCTGAAGTTTCAAAGCTTGACGACGACGGGGATTATAAACATCAAGAAGTTCTTTTCCATCCTTAATTTCTGGCATCAAAAAGCCCACACAATCACCCTGACCATTTTTCAACGCCGACTTAGGCCAAGCAAAAGAAACATGATGAAGATGGGAATTTGGTTCTGTGGGTGGATTTGCTATCATTACCGCTAACTTCTGCACCCGTTCAGGTGTTGAAGAATGGTAAATTTTCGCTAAATAACCATTTTGATTAGTTCGCCAAACTTTCGCTTCACCACTATTAGCAATCTCTTTTAAGAGAGTAATTGATTTTCCGGTAATGGCACAAGTAAGAACTGTCATATAATTTTAATTAGATGGGTTGAATTAAACATCAAATCCTATTGTTGACTAGGACGGGCTAGATCCCACAATAAATATATAACTCTTATGGGGTGGGCAGGATGCCCGCTCATCATTTAATTATGACTATTAAATCTCCTTTTCAAAACAGCACAAAAGTAAAGTTTTATCATGTTTTATCATCATCAGTACGTTGACTAGGACGGGCTAGAAGTCCATCCCACAATAAATATATAACTCTTGTGGGGTGGGCATCCTGCCCGACTATCATTTAATTATGACTACTAAATCTGCTTTTCAAAACAACACAAAAGCAAAGTTTTATCATGTTTTATCATCATCAGTACGTTGACTAGGACGGGCTAGAAGCCCATCCCACAATAAATATATAACTCTTGTGGGGTGGGCATCCTGCCCGCCTATCATTTAATTATGACTACTAAATCTGCTTTTTAAAATAACACAAAAGCAAAGTTTTATCATCATCAGTACGAGAATTTAACCTTTTAGAATTGAGGAAATCAATTACATATTTTTCATCATCTTCTGGTTTAAGAGTTTCTCGCAAATATTCCTCCAAAGGTTTAAAAAATGGCGCGTGAGGTTGCCAGTCGCTCAAGCGAATTGCCACTTTTTCTAATCCATCAGTAGAAGCACAAATAAACTCTTGTTTTCCTGAAATTACCTGTACCTGCATTTCTTCCAGCGCATTAGCTGAAGTGACAAAAGTTGTTTCGTTGAAAAATTCCCCCTTATCTGGTTCAAATAATAATTCATATTCTGCATCTTGGGAATGCACCACCATAAATCCATCGCCAATTTGCATGGCTGCAACCCATTCAGGAGTCGCTATAAAAACTAAAAGTGTACAAGCTAAATCACTGACAGAATAACCTTTATTATCTGCTTTTTCATTGAACGCCCTAATAACTTCCTTGACAAACTTAGTAAAGACTTCCTTAGCTTCTTCTTGATTCAGTGGTTGAGAAAAACCTTGTTGATCAGGAAGTTCATTAATATCAGCAAAGCATTTAATTACAGTTTCTACCGCTAATTCAGAACCAAAGCGAGAATATTTAGCACTTCCAGCCCCGTCAGCAACTGCACCGACAATCACATCATCAAAAATGCGATAATGTCCGTAATCTTGACAAGGTATTTTTTCCTCCTCATGACTTGTTCCCACCGCAGAACGCGCTATAGCTTTCCAAACCACAATAAATAAATCCTGTAATTTTATTACATTTTATAAAATGTTTGTAACTCAAAACCCCTTTGCTAAACCTCTCCAGTATTAAATGTTATTCATTTTCCCTCCCCTCTTAGGAGAGGGTTAGGGAGAGGTTCTTCTAACTTGTAATTTGCCCCCACTCCACTGGCGGTAATGCTACAGCTTCCCCTACTTTGCCACTAGACACCCGTTTCATGGAGGTGGAAAGCCAAACAAATAAAGAGCGAAAATCTAAGCCATTCAGCGCCACTGGAGGACGAGGTGCAATTTGTTTGAGTGTGATCATATCAGCACCCTCAACACCAACGGTAAAAAACAATATTCGCCGCTTTTCCTCTTCTTCTCTTACCCTTTGCGCTGCACCTTGCCAATCATCTGTAGGCGCACCATCGGTAATTAAAAATACCCAAGGACGATAATAATGGACACCGTTATCTTTATAAGATTGTTTGCGGGTTTCTAATAAGTCTAAAGCATATTCTATAGCTGCACCCATTGGGGTGACACCATCGGCTTCTAGTTTGGGCGGTGTAAAATGGTCTATGGTGACGAAATCTTGTGTTAGTCGCACTGGTCCAAAGGTGACAATAGCCACTTCTACACTTAAAGAGGCTTGAGCATCTTTCATCACATCTTCTTTAAAGGCTGCTAAACCCCGATTTAACTCCTGGATAGGTTGTCCTGACATTGAGCCAGAGGTGTCAAGCAAAAGAATTACCGGACAACGATTTTCCGGGTTTTCCACAAATTCAGGTAAACCTACTGGCATTTTCGATACTCCTGATTAATCAAAGTAAGATACAAAATATATGAACTAGATTTTAGTTATCACTAAATAGGTTAACATAAGTGTTTCTACAGAATCAATACCCATAATGTTTATTAGTTTCATATTTATTCTTTCCCAATATCATGGATAACGTTGCTAATTGCTTTTTCACAAATCATCAGTCATATTATTTGATACGAACCACTCCAGGCGCGGAGGACACGGAGGTGGAGAGAAAGGAGACTGTTAGATTTTATTTAGCAACGTTATTTTTATAATTATTTGCTTTTCATCCTTTTACTAAAAATCCGATAGTACAGCCAGGTGCTAAGTTCTTTGATGGGAAATAGTATATAGGTCAAGGGGTTGACTGTGACGATAATATTTCTGAAATCCCGTTTTGCAAAAAATAAAATTCCCTTTGCAACTTGATTTGCTGACATTACACCATAGGGGTTTAGTTGACTTTTGAATGGTCCTAAAATTAATTTGCGAATTACACAATTTTGATCTAATCTTTTCAGGGTGACAATATCCCCTAATGCTCTTTTGCTTAGTTCATACAAGGGGCTTAAAGCTGGGGAAACTTCTGCTTCTGAAGTATTTACCCAAATTTCTTTAGTGGCTTTGTCTTGGGGTCCTGTGACAGTTGCAGAAAAAACATCTATTAATTCCAAAGCAGAAAAAGTGTTAACTTGATAGGAATTGTGAATGGCACTAGAAGTTCTATCTCCATAAACATTTATGCCATGATTGATAATGAGAATATCAACTTTATTTAAACTTTCTTTTAGTTGAGTTTCATTACCCAATTCCCATTTTACAATTTTGACCCGCTCTTGAATTGCGATTTTTTCAGGATTAGTTGTTAATGCCACAACTTTGGCATTATGCTTTAATAATTCCGCTGCTAATGCTTGTCCTAATGCACCGGAAGCACCTGTTAAGGCTACGGTTTTACCTTTGAGAGAAAGTCCTGTTCCTAATATTTTATCCACTAGGGGAAAAACACCACTATAGTAAGCATTAACATCATCAAAATGATGTCGCCAATGATAGGTTCTATTTACCCACAAAACGGAGGGAATTGTGTCTAAGGGTCCGGGTAAATGATTGTAGTCTGTGTCTATTGTTCCTTGAAAATATCGCAGAGATGCACCGTATAAAAACGTGACTGCATAAGCAACTCCTAACCATAATCCCCATTGATGTGCTAGTAAGGCAATTATTGTTAATATTGTTACTAATATACCCGATTCGACAATATCGTGATACAACTGGGAATCTACGTAGGCTTTTTGGGAAGTTAAAGTCAAATCCCGCCGATATACAGCATGATGTTTATTATGCCATTTCGCTAACCATGTTATCTGATGACACAAAGCATGATAAGCGTCTCTGACAATTTCTGCGAGTAGGAGGGAGGAAAATCCCCAGGTTGTGAACTGGATACATTTATTTACTAAAACTGTATCAATAGTTAAGCTTTGAGCCAAAATCATCATTTTTCTAGTAGTAGCACTTTTTCTGATATTGTGTATTTTTCCTGATCTATTCTAGCAGAATCAATGCTTCTAGTGATCGCTAATTTGCTCAATTAATCGCTGTTCTAGTAAATCTAATAATTCATCTATATCTTTTCCCAGTTCTTGAAAACAAGTTTCTGGTGATGATTTGGGTGCAAATTGAATTAACTTAATTTCCCCTTTCCCAATTCCAATCATGACTACTTCTGTTTCCGGTTGGTTATTATCAATAATTCCTAAAATTTCTTGGAGACGATTTTCAACTCGCTCATTTAATTTTTCTATTTCGGTTTGCGGACAATAGACAAAATGGGGAGTTGGTTGTAAATCAATCCCAATAGTCCCCTGACGATTACCATTTTCTAACCACAATCCCCAAAAAAGTGCGGCTAGTTCTAACTGATTATTTTTGACAAATCTATCTAACTGTCCGCGCCATTTGTTCTCTGCTGTTTCGGGTTGAGGAATACTAAACATAATCATTAATTGGTAATTTTATTTTTCTATTTTAACCCAGATTGCACCCGCCAGAGGCTTGTGTAAATACCATTTTTCTCTAATAGTTGTTCATGAGTTCCTGCTTCTACTAATTTACCATGTTCCATGACATAAATACAATCAGCGTTGCGAATTGTGGAAAGACGGTGAGCTATGGCTATAGTAGTTCTATTGACGGTAATTCGTTCTAAAGAACGTTGAATAGCGGCTTCAGTTTCATTGTCTACTGCTGAGGTAGCTTCATCTAAAATGAGAATTGGTGGATCTTTTAATACTGCGCGAGCGATCGCAATTCGTTGTCTTTGTCCTCCAGATAATTTTTGTCCTCTTTCCCCTACTATTGTCTCATAACCTTGGGGCAAACTCATAATAAAATCATTAGCCTCTGCGATTTTTGCCGCTATGATTATATCATCATTGGTAGCAGTAAAAGTCCCATAGGCAATATTTTCTGCCACTGTACCATGAAATAAAAAGACATCCTGACTCACTAAACCAATAGAGCGGCGTAAATCTTGCAAATTTAACTGTTGTAAATCAATTCCATCTAAAGTAATTTTCCCATTTTGCACTTCATAAAACCGCAGTAATAGTTTAACTAATGTGCTTTTTCCTGAACCTGTTGAACCCACAATGGCAATTGTATGGCCTGCAGGAATTTCTAAAGATAAATTGTGAATAATTGGGTTTCTATTTTGATAAGCAAAACTCACATTTTGAAATTCTAAAGCCCCGCGAATCATATCTATAGGTAAATCAATATTTCCGGGATGAATTGCCATGGGAGTATCTAACAAATCCATAACTCGATTAGTAGAAGCCATCGCCCTTTGATATAAATCAAAAGTATCTCCTAATCTGGTTAATGGCCACAGTAAAAGCTGGACTAAAAACACCAAAGAACTATAAGCACCTACAGCCAATTTGCCCTCTACTGCTGCCATACCGCCAAATAATAGCAATATTGTAAAAGCTATTAAAATGAACATCCGAATAATCGGAATATAACCGGCAGATAAAGCGATCGCTTTGGCATTACTTTGACGATAGGCATTACTTTCTGATTCTACACGCGCTGCTTCATAAATTTCTGCCGTAAAACTTTTAATGGTAGTAATTCCACTCAAATTATTAGATAATCTGCTATTGAGTAAACCTACTTTTTCCCGAACCTCAGCATAACGAGGTGCAAGAAATTTCTGAAAAAATACCGAACCAATGAGAATAAATGGCATGGGCAAAATTGCCAGACCAGCCACACTAGGCGCTAAAATAAAAAAAGCACCACCAACGATTATAATAGTAGTAGTTACTTGAATAATATCGTTTGCACCCACATCCAAAAACCGCTCTAATTGGTTAATATCATCACTGAGAATAGACATCAAACCACCAGTGCTACGTTCTTCAAAATAAGCTAATTCTAATTCCTGTAAATGTTTATATGCGTCCAACCGTAAATTATGCTGAATATTCTGTCCCAAATTGCGCCATAGTAATTTATAGGCATATTCAAATAATGACTCCAACACCCAAGTAATCACCGTCAACAAGGATAAAATCAGAAATTGCCCATAAATGTCTTTTACTCCTAATCGGGCAATAATAGAATCCTCTTGCTTAACTACCACATCTACCGCAATACCAATTAATACGGGAGGTGCTAAATCAAAAACTTTATTGAGGATAGAAGCACCAATAGCCAGACGAATTTGTTGAATATACTGATGTCCATATTCAAATAAACGCTGGAGGGGACGAACAGAATGTTTACGCTTTGTTGATAATCGGGGAGATCTAAATGGCATGGCCACATTAATTAATAATTACTTGCAGCTAATAGTACCACATAATTGAGTTGATTTATTATCAATATTGAATCAATAGATACAGTTATCTTCCTTTAGCAATAGAAGAGATAATTTTCAGAAATTAGTAACTTGTAATTTGGCAAACTCCAGTTTTGGGAATTATATTAGAAAATATTGTCGCCCAAATTATTGTTCCCAGCCGCAAACATTAGGGTATAATAACCGTGTCAACAAACCAGATGTGCTAATTTTCAGCAAAGACTACCGATACAGCCAACATTTCCACGAAAATTCAGGGAATATGTCATATCAATCTTGATTTTGTTCAAAAATGCCAGTAATGTGAGCAAATCTCACCCCCAAAACCAGAACCCGACGTAAAACTAGACAAATCAATATTATGTCTACTCCCAATCATCAGCAACTCTCACTCCCAGAAGCCAAGAAAATACTCAACAAATTTAACTGTCTGGATATTGCCCCCATTCTTAAACCGTCAGAAAAAGTTCCCACCCGTGAGGCACTAATTTTTCTCACCAGTCTTACCGATTATCAAATTTTAGGGATTTGTGCTGATACTGCTGAAGAGGGAATTTTAGCCATGAAAACCTATTCTCGCGCTTTGGGTTATCAAGCACCAACTGATTTACCACAACCAGAAGGACCAGTTTACATCAAATTAAATGGCAAAAATGGCTCGTGTTATCTCGATTCCTATTCTGGTCATCATCGGGGAGTGCTAGTATCTTGTCAGTCCTATCAAGAGGGAGGAGTTAACGAGATGTATGGACATTTACCCCTCGATTTATTTGTCTAGAATTTCGTTTACAATCATCTGTAGGGTGGGCAATGCTCACCCCATTCTTAATCACTAAATTACTAGATAATATGAGCCTTGTTACATTACAATCAGTTAAAAAAGATTTTGGCATTAAAGAACTTTTAAAAGATGCTAATTTTAGTCTTGATACTAATGATAAAGTTGGTTTAATTGGTACTAATGGTTCTGGTAAATCAACTTTATTAAAAATGATCGCTGGCTTAGAATCAATTGATAGTGGGCAAATTTTAGTTAATTCCGGTGCGAAAATTGTTTACTTACCCCAACAGCCAGATATAGACGAAAATCACACAGTTTTAGAACAGGTATTTGCTGACAGTGGTGAACAAATGAATCTGGTCAGAGAGTATGAAGAATTATCTGATAAATTGGCACATTATCCCGATGATAGTCAATTAATGTCTCATCTTTCCAGTGTAATGCAGCGCATGGATGCTACAGGTGCATGGGAAGTAGAAACCAACGCTAAAATCATTTTAACAAAACTAGGAATTGCTGATTTTGATGTGAAAGTTGGTACACTATCAGGAGGATATCGCAAGCGTATTGCTTTAGCCGCAGCCTTAATATCAGAACCTGATTTATTATTAATGGATGAACCGACAAACCATCTTGACGCTCTGTCTGTAGAATGGTTACAAAGTTATTTAAATCGCTATCGTGGCGCACTTTTATTAATTACTCATGATCGTTATTTTTTAGATAGAGTTACTAATAGAATTATCGAAATTGATCGAGGTGATATTTACAATTATACAGGTAATTATTCCTATTATCTAGAAAAGAAAGCCTTAGCTGAAGAGTCGGCTGTTAGCACTCAACGGAAACATCAAGGTATTTTACGACGAGAATTAGAATGGTTAAAAAAAGGTCCAAAAGCTAGAAGTACAAAACAAAAAGCTAGAATTGAACGCGCTCATGCTTTGCGAGATACTGAATTTAAACAACTTAATGGTAAGGTGGATATTTCTACCGTTGGTAGGCGGATTGGTAAGAAGGTTATTGAACTCAAAGATGTTAGTAAAGGCTACAATGGTAGAACTCTAATTAAAGATTTTACATATCAATTTAGTCCAGAAGATCGGATTGGCATTATTGGTGGTAATGGTGCAGGAAAATCTACTTTAATGGATATTATGACTGCCAAAATTAAACCAGATTCTGGTAGTGTGGAAATTGGGACTACAATTCATATTGGTTATTTTAACCAACATTCAGAAGAATTATTGACGGCGGTAGATGATAATCAACGAGTGATTGATTATATTAAAGAAGAAGGGGAATTTATTGAAATATCCGACGGGACGAAAATCACCGCTTCCCAAATGTTAGAGAGATTTTTGTTTCCGGGAAATCAACAATATGCACCCATTAATAAACTTTCTGGGGGAGAAAAACGCCGTTTATTTTTATTACGTATTCTCATTAGTGCGCCCAATGTGTTGATTTTGGATGAACCGACTAATGATTTAGATGTGCAGACATTAGCAGTATTAGAAGACTATCTAGAAGATTTTAATGGTTGTGTAATAGTAGTTTCTCATGATCGTTACTTTTTAGATCGGACGGTAGATAGAATTTTTGCTTTGGAAGAAGGTGGAGGTTTACGTCAATATCCAGGAAATTATTCCATTTATTTAGATTATAAAAAAGCTGAGGAAGCAGAAAAACAAGAAACACAAAAACCTGTAATTGTCGAAGAAAAGGTTGTCTCTCCTGTTACAGAGACTAAAAAACGCCGCAGATTATCCAATTGGGAAAGACGGGAATTTGCAGAATTAGAAGGAAAAATTGCTAAATTAGAAGCGGAAAAAACAGCATTAGAAAAGAAATTAACAACTGTAGCTGGAAATTATAGCGAAGTGCAAAAACTTTATGAACAGGTGGAAACCCTCAAGAAAAATATTGATTTGTCCACAGAACGTTGGTTAGAATTAGCGGAAATGGATTCTTAAGTTGCAATTAAATTAATCCTCTTGTTGAAATCTTCAAATATACGTAGGGTGGGTTAGCAAAAGCGTAACCCACCATCTGATTAGGTAGTTATGTAAAATAAATTGCATATCTCATATAACTCATGCTTATAAGAGCTAATACATATATCTAAATTATTTAATAATTTAGGGATCTATTTATATTTAAGTTAATAGGCAAAAGTGACAAAATTGCAGCAATTATGTCCCTTTTTTTGGCTATTTTTAGTCCGTAGTTGTCTGTTTTTTAGTGATATTTTCAACCTAAAAGGGCAATTTTACGGATATTTGTGCGGAAAATGCTGTTATCATCAAGCTATTGAAAGTGACAAAACTGAAACAATTATGTCACTTTTATTTTGTCTAAGTCTCTAGACAGATGTTTTTATTTTTAATAGGATGTAGTCAGGAAACGAAAAAGTACAACGTTTCCGATTTTTTCTAGATTTTTTGATTTTTTAAAACCAAGGAGAATACAAAGATGGCTAACATTCAAATCTTTGAAATTAATGAAGACGGAGAATTACTAGTAAATGATCCAGAATTAGCAGGGGTGCTTCAAGAGTTAAAGCCTGAAGAAATTAACATAATAGTTGGTGGGAAGTGGTCAGGGTTCTTCTGCCCCACCACCAACAATAATTTCTCCGCAGGATGTGGGGTTGCACTATCCAAATATTCTAAACAGTCATAATAGGATAAGATTTACTTGAAAATCGATCGTTACTACATAATAAATGTAGCGATCGCATTTTCAAGCGAGAAACTAATACAAGGAATTTCTCAGATGACAACAATAGAAACTGTAAAACAAGCTAACTTGGTGCGTGCGGGATTAATATCTGATAAAGCTTTTGAATTAATTATTTTACCAACAGAACAATGTAACTTTCGTTGTATTTATTGCTATGAAGATTTTTCCATAGGGAGAATGAAACCTGAAGTAATCTCAGGTATCAAAGCTCTTTTAGACAAACGATCTTCAAAGTTGAATTTTTTAAACCTATCCTGGTTTGGTGGTGAACCCCTGGTTGCTAAGGATATTGTTTTAGATATCTCTGAATATGCTACATCTTTAGCGGCAAAAAATTCTCATTTGCATTATTCAGGATCTATGACAACCAATGGTTATTTACTAGATATTAATACTGCTTCTGCTTTAGCTAATGTAGGGGTTACACATTACCAAATTTCCCTTGATGGACCAAAGGAAATTCATGATCAGAGCCGGATTCGGGCAGATGGTAAAGGTACATTTGAGCGAATTTGGAATAATTTACTAGCAATACGGGATAGTTCATTACCAGTTTCTATCTTGTTACGTCTTCATTTTAATCCAGATAAATTTAACTTTTTTGATCCTTTGTTGGAAGATATTAAAAGAGAATTTTTACCTGATTCCAGGTTCTCTATGTTCTTTAAAAGTATTGAGCATCTTGGTGGACCTAATGATAGTTCAATCAAGATTTTTTCAGAGACTGAGAAGGAAGCAGCTAATAAAATACTTCAATCTAAATTATTTGGTGATAATTTAAAATCACCACAGGATGGTAGTCCACAACCGGAATATGTTTGTTATGCTGCACGTCCTAACTCTTTAGTTATTCGTGCTAACGGAAAAGTTAATAAATGTACAGTAGCGCTTACAGATGAACGTAATGACGTTGGTACTTTACAGCCAGATGGTAAGCTTAAACTTATACCAGGGCGTTTTGCTCCTTGGGTTCGTGGAATTGAAACCCTTGATTTTGAAACATTAGGTTGTCCTTTAGTTTCATTACCCAGTAGCGATGAAATTAGTGCTAATTTATCAAGAAAGTCTGTTGCTGTGTAAAAAAAGATTTTTTTCTCGTTCCCAGTCTCCGACTGGGAATGCTACTGAGAGGCTCTGCCTCCATAATTTAGTATCAATGAAGGCAGAGCCTTCCGTAATTCATTCCCATACAGAGTATGGGAACGAGAAACTATCATATCATTTTTTCTCGTTCCCAGTCTCCGACTGGGAATGCTACCTAGAGGCTCTGCCTCCATAACTTAGTATCAATGAAGGCAGAGCCTTCCGTAATTCATTCCCATACAGAGTATGGGAACGAGAAACTATCATATCAATTGTTTATAGTGAATGATGAAGAATAAAATACCCCATTTTAATATTATTAAAAATTATTAAAAAAGGGGTTTTGTCTATTCTGCAATTAGTTAAATACTAATACTGTTGAGAATAAGTCTGGGTTGGAGATATTCGTAATTTACTAAACGTCCCTTATTATTCAATTCAATTTTTCTCTGTACCACATTCAATTCTTGCTGAAATTTATTCACAACTTGGTCAGCATTTGGATCTGTAAATTCTTCCTCTTCATAATATCCCAGTCTGTCATAACGATAGTCTGAAAGTATGTACACAGTTGATAATTGGGTATTTGTGGGCTTGGCAGGTGGTAGAAAATCTATCAGGGCTTGACGGTCTTTAATATCACCCTTTTGTTGAATTGCTTGATAAGCAGCTAGGGGCATATTAGGAATAAAACCCATGTATTCATATTGGGAGAAATTAACCGCCGAATGCTGAGGACCACAAATATATATGATAGTAGTAACAATCTCAACTAATTGTTCTAAGGTATCAATGCGATCGCTCATACCCTTAACTCTACCACCATCTTGAGCCACTAATTCCCGCGCCCAAGCTTGCAGTTCTCCGTCTGCTTTCAAGTCTGCTGGACTCTTGTAATAAAGCTGCAAATAGTTAAATACAAACTTATTAATCGCATTCCATAACAAAATTCCATCATCCCGATAAGGATAATGTGGCAAGTTTTTCACATCATCTACACCGCGATTTTTGAGTTCCCTAGGTAGAGCAAACTGGTCTAGACTCCAACTTTTATAGGCATCTACCACAATTTGCAATGATTCTTGCAGAGTTCCTGCTAATAATTCATCCACAAAACCGCCCCTACTAACCAGACGCTTGCGAGCTAAATCATTATTAGCCAACATAAACCGGAAATGGGGTTTGAGTAATATTCTCAGAGGATGATTTTCAGCCAGTTGACGCGGGGTGACAACAGCAAAGGGTTCCATTACCAGGTGAGTCCGGCATAAATGGCTACTCATTTCATGATGATTACCATCAGCAATTTGCACACAGGACTTAGCATAAAACCAGGTTAAAGGGTCATCAAAAGGAGTTAGCAAGGGGCTGGCTTTACCTGCTTTGGGATTGATTTGAATGGCTACAGGGACTAATTGGCCTCGATCTTGAAAGCCCGAACTGCGCCAACAGAAAAAGGCCAGAGGTGCTGGTAGGTACTTTTTTCCTTTGGCATAAGTGCCACCTTGAATGAACGCCAAGGATCTATAATCAGCGACATATAGATTTCCTGTGGCCAATCTTTCGATTAAATTAATAGAATTGCCAAACTTATCCTGTAATTCTTCAATGGTAAAGGCAAAGTTAGCTGGCATTTGCTTAATTTGACGTAAAACCATCGGATTCACCCCACAAAGCCGTTGTTCGGCGAAGGAATCATCGGTTTCATAGGTTTTCATCACATTAGGTTTTTGCAAAACTGGGAAAAAGTCTTCATAATCTTGCAATTCATCTAAAGGATCCCACATAGCATGAGTTTTAACAGCCATCATATTTAGAGGAAGTTCTGCTGCCTCTAATGTCCGTTCAGCAATATACTTAGTAGAAAAATTCTCTGCGGGAGGTACGCTTTTGAGCATCGCCATAGGCGGCAAAAAATCATACATGAATTGATACTCTTTGCGGCCTTTCTCTAGAGAAGATTGGCGTTGTGCGGGGTTTGGGTCATTTTGAGGTAGAAATGGCTGCATGATATTTATTTATGATATGGACTAGGATATTTGGCTTAAGTAAGAGCGACGAGCTTTACCCACGGTAATAATAACATTGGTTAGCATTTCTAATGCTAAGTCTTTCCCCGGACAAATGCGGCCAGCATGACGAGAACCAACGGAATTAAAACCCATGTGAAAAGGGCAAAGATTTTCTCTGTCTGCATTAAATTCATAAGCAGTTTTTCCCCAAAAATCTTCACTTAACATCCCCAAAAGCATAGGAATTAAAATTTTAGTTCCTTTCGGAAAAGTTCGCGCCTTACCCGCAACTGTCACCGTAAATGGTTCTGTAGCAACTCGGTGGGAGGCACTTACGGGCATAAACAGACGAGCGCATTCTAACAGAAAAAGTTGAATACTAGGACGATCATTAAGATCGAGTCTGTCCCAATAATTCTTAATGTCAATTTTATCAGTTTGACGACCTTGGTAAGCAGGAAGGGATTGATAACCCAATGCTGTTTTTCCCAAGTGTAGCGGCCCTTGCAACCCTGCAATACTCATTAAAGACACCATCATTTTTGCAAGTTCTCGCCGCGTCATTTTATGATATTTGGGGTCGTTCTCTTGAAAATTAGCTAAGGCTGGAGAATTTTCGTAAATCGTCGCTACTTGCTCTACCAGTTCAGGAACTTGACGAAATCCCCATATATTTAACTTCTCTAAACTACTGCTGCCAGCAAAATAATATAATGTTCCCCTTTTTGTATAGTGGAAGGTTGTAATAATTCTTATTGTTGCTTGATCATCAGGATTAATGCCAAAAATAACGTAGTGAAGATACCGGACTAAAAAGCCCATCCAATCCCGTTGATCATTATTGAAAAATTCTTCTAAAGTATTATTGGTAATTCTATCTACATAATCAGCCGCTAACTTATTGAACAACCGTTGTGCTACTTGATCATTTTGACGCATTACCATGCCTTCATTAAAGAAGTAATTATCAACACACTTACGGAAAGCATGATGATTTTCCCCTCCGGGGGCTGCGTCTGAGAGAGTAATTAAAAGAACATTGCGACCTCCTTGATCAACTCCCGGACCATGACTAGAACTAAGCATGGAAGTTCCTAGTCTCCAGTCACGGGCTTGGGGTGAGGTTAAGGCGGTTTCTAGGGTTTTAAAGTCTCCTAAGACTACTTCCCCTGCACAACAAAAGGCATCCCCCAGCACTTGCCTTTTCCTATCCAGGTAAGGTGGATTATTGGCAATTGTTCCCTCTACAAAACTGATTATAGGCAAAAAGGTACGGCTGACTGGGTTTTGAGGGTTCTCTATTGCCCAAGCTTGAAAGTGATTCAGGGTTTTGTCTAATAATGTTGGTTGCATAAAGGTTATTTTTCTTTTGAAGGATGGTTAAATTTAGTCGAAAATCCAGTTTTGATCAATATTTTTAATATTTTTTAATTTTTGATATTTATTTGTTCTATCACATCTTCATAAATATCTGCCATTGTCAAAGTTAAGTTAACTGAATCTAAATGTAATTTATCATCTTTTCCTAATACTTCCGTTGACCAATTTCCTTGATCATCTTGACGACAAACCTCCACTTTTATTTGATTTTGCTAAACTAGAACATATTCCTTTAGACTGTCTATAGTTTGATAATTAATGCGTTTTTCACGTTTGTCTATTGTTGCTGTGGAATTAGATAAAACTTCAGAAATGTTGAATGTCGTTACAAAACTTTACATATTTAAGTATAGTAGTATTATCAAGGGTAAAAATGTCAACATTTCATAATATCTTCCATCCAATGAACATAACTGATTTGTTGACACATACAAGATTGAAGATAGCGGAATTTATCTAACATCTTTTCACCCCATTCTTTCGGAACAGATAAATGTACAGTGACTAATTATATGTCATCGTGACAAATTAATGTCATCTTATAAATCCTTGCTGTAGAAGGATTTTAGCAATTTAACGATATTATACTTCAATCCAGTTAGTGACAAAATAAATGTCGTTTCCCATGATTGTGACAAATTAACTGTCGCGTTACCGATTAAAAAAAGTTTTTGTATATTTTCATAATGACAAATTGACTGTCGCTTTCCAGTAAGCTAGAATAACATCATGTTTTTATAAAATCTGTTTGATTTATGAACAGAGATGAAAATTCTGATTTAAATACCTCAGCTATCCCTGTGGAAAGCATATCAGAAGGAGACAACACACCTCCTGAGACAAATGTAATTGCCACAGAACTCTCAGAAGAAGCCCAACTGAAGTTAGAGGTATTACAAAGTTTACTCGAACCATGCGATCGCACAACTTATGGACAAAAGTTAAAGGAGGCGGCTGAAAAACTAGCTGTATCAGTCCGAACAGTTCAGCGTTTGGTGAAAAAGTGGGAACAAGATGGTTTAGTCGGACTCACTCAAACGGGTAGGACTGATAAAGGAAAACATCGAATTGGTGAGTTTTGGGAAGATTTCATCATCAAAACTCATAAGGAGGGTAACAAGGGAAGCAAACGCATGAGTCCTAAACAGGTTGCTATTAGGGTTCAGGCTAAAGCTCATGAATTGAGTGACTTAAAACCTCCTAATTACAGGACTGTTTTACGAGTATTAGCTCCCATATTGGAAAAACAAGAAAAAACTAAAAGTATCCGCAGTCCTGGTTGGAGAGGAACAACCCTTTCTGTTAAAACCCGCGAAGGAAAAGATTTATCTGTTGATTACAGTAACCATGTCTGGCAATGTGATCATACCCCTGCGGATGTGTTGTTAGTAGATCAGCATGGTGAACTTCTCAGTCGTCCCTGGCTAACCACTGTAATTGATACCTATTCTCGTTGCATTATGGGTATTAATTTAGGTTTTGATGCACCTAGTTCTGAGGTAGTAGCCTTAGCGTTACGCCATGCGATTTTACCTAAAAGGTACAGTTTGGAGTACAAACTGCATTGTGAGTGGGGAACTTACGGTAAGCCAGAACACTTTTATACTGATGGTGGTAAAGACTTTCGCTCTAACCACTTGAGTCAGATTGGAGCGCAATTGGGGTTTGTCTGTCATTTGCGCGATCGCCCTTCCGAAGGTGGAATCGTTGAACGTCCTTTTAAGACATTGAATGATCAACTGTTTTCTACCTTACCTGGATATACTGGCTCTAATGTCCAGGAACGCCCAGAAGATGCAGAGAAGGATGCAAAACTGACTCTGAGAGAGCTAGAACAACTCATCGTTCGCTATATTGTTGATCGCTATAACCAAAGTATTGATGCTCGAATGGGTGATCAAACTCGCTTTGGGCGTTGGGAAGCGGGATTACCTTCAGTACCAGTACCAATTGAAGAACGTGATTTAGATATCTGCCTCATGAAGCAGTCACGGCGAAGGGTGCAAAAAGGTGGGCATTTACAGTTTCAAAATTTAATGTATCGGGGGGAATATTTGGGAGGATATGATGGGGAAACCGTCAATTTAAGATTTAATCCCAGAGATATTACAACGGTGCTGGTTTATCGCCAAGAGAACAGTCAAGAAGTTTTTCTGACTCGCGCTCATGCTCAAGGTTTGGAGACTGAGCAACTTTCATTAGATGAAGCTGAGGCTGCTAGTCGTAGACTGCGTAATTTGGGTAAAACTATTAGTAATCAAGCCCTATTGCAAGAAGTCCTTGATCGTGATGCTCTGGTAGCAAATAAGAAAAGCCGTAAAGATCGTCAAAAATTGGAGCAAGAAATTTTGCGCTCTACTGCGGTAAATGATAGTAAAAATGAGTCTTTGGCATCTCCAGTTATGGAAGCAGAAGATGTGGAATTTACTACTCCGGTTCAATCTTCATCCCCGGAACTAGAGGTTTGGGACTATGAACAACTGCGTGAAGAATACGGATTTTAAACAATGACAGATGATGCACAAGCTATAGCGAAGCAATTAGGTGGGGTAAAACCGGACGAAGAGTGGTTACAAGCTGAAATTACTCATCTCACGAGTAAGAGTATTGTGCCATTACAGCAAGTTATAACCTTGCATGATTGGTTGGATGGAAAGCGCAAAGCACGGCAATCCTGCCGAGTGGTTGGGGAATCAAGAACGGGCAAAACAGTTGCTTGTGATGCCTATCGGTATAGACATAAGCCACGGCAGGAAATGGGAAAAACACCGATTGTCCCTGTAGTGTATATTCAGCCCCCCTCAAAATGCGGTGCAAAGGATTTATTTCAGGAGATTATTGAATATCTCAAATTTAAGGCAACTAGGGGAACAATATCAGATTTTCGCGGTAGAACAATGGAGGTATTAAAAGGCTGTCGTGTAGAAATGATCATTATTGATGAAGCTGATCGCATCAAGCCTGATACTTTTGCCGATGTACGCGATATTTATGACAAGTTGGGTATTGCTATTGTTTTGGTAGGAACAGACCGTTTAGAAGCAGTAATTAAGCGAGATGAACAAGTCTATAATCGCTTCCGGGCTTGTCATCGTTTCGGAAAGTTGGCAGGGAAGGATTTCCAGGATACTGTACAAGCTTGGGAAGATAAGATTTTAAAGTTGCCATTGCCTTCTAATCTCATTAGCAAGGATATGCTGCGGATTCTGACTTCGGCAACAGAAGGTTACATTGGTGGGCTAGATGAAATTCTCAGGGAAGCAGCTATTCGCTCTTTATCAAGGGGATTAAAGAAGATTGACAAGGCTGTTTTACAGGAAGTGGTGCAGGAGTTTAAGTTGTGACTGCACCAGATGTTAAGCCTTGGCTTTTTATGATCCAACCTTATGAAGGGGAAAGTCTGAGCCATTTTTTAGGTCGTTTTAGACGGGCTAACCATTTATCTGCTGCTGGGTTGGGTAATTTGGCTGGGATTGGTGCAGTAATAGCACGATGGGAAAGGTTTCATTTTAATCCTCGTCCTAGTCAAAAAGAGTTGGAAGCGATCGCACCTGTGGTAGAAGTAGATGCCCAAAGGTTAGCCGAAATGCTGCCACCTGCTGGGGTGAGTATGCAGCATGAACCCATTCGGTTATGTGGTGCTTGTTATGCGGAAACACCTTGTCACCAGATTAAGTGGCAGTTTAAGGAAACTGGGGGATGCGATCGCCATTATTTGCGTTTACTATCCAAGTGTCCTAATTGTGATGCTAGGTTTAAAATACCTGCTTTATGGGAGTTAGGAGTTTGTCAACGGTGTTTGATGACTTTTGCTGAGATGGCTGGGTATCAGAAGTCTATTAATGGAACTTAAACACTTTTGAGGAAGAAATAAGGATCAAAACCTTGCGGGGTAAGGGAAATACATTAAATACCCAAAAATGCGACTTAAATACCCAAAAATGCGACCAAACCCAGATATAACAACAAACCAATCAAAATGATGTTAAACCCCTTTGGGATATACGTTCGAGGTTATTTTATTAGTGTTTTTTGCCTAAGTCCTGTTAATTGAGTAGTTTCCATGCTGAACCTTAATTATTAGCAAATTTAGAAAAATAGTAAAGCCAAACTAACTACTCAAAAATTTTGCCGTTCTTGCATTGTTGGAGGATCATCAGAACGAAAATATTTCATCGAAAACTTAGTGATAAAAAGATACCAACCTACTTGCGTAAGAGAATGTAGGCGAATAATGTCTCCTTCCTTTATTTTCTTGAAGACTCTTTCTCTCAATAAAGTCATAGGATGGCTTAAATCGACAACCCATTCTCCCCCTGTTAAACCATTACCAATAAAGAAAAATTCAAAAACATTATTTTTAGGAATGTCTGAATAAGCTGTTAATCCTTTCAACTTTTCCAGGGGGAAACAAGGGCATATAACTATCTTTTCCTTCCTATCTAAATCACAGGTACTAGTTATAATCATTGCAGGTGCTTTAAAATTAGACACCTTCCCATCCTCAGTGAAAAATAAAAATGGAAGCATAGTGAGTATGTCTCCCTGCGACCATTCTTTAACTGGATCACTTAAAACCTGAATTTTGCGATCCTGAGTACCAAATTGCTCCAGAGCTAGTCTTGGGTCAGTATTTGCATCCGGATATATTGGGAAAGCTGTTTGCAACAAATGGACTAAACCATCTAATTGAATTCCTTCCATCATTTAAAAATCCGGAAACCCTGGCTCTGACTGTGATGCAAGTATCTCTCCCCATAATTTGGAATCTTCATAGCTGAGAGAAACACTTTTTTCCTGCCATTTTGCAGTAAACATAGCTATAGCTTCCTGCTTGCTTATCTTTTTTTGATAAGTTTGTGGAATTTGAACATTGTCCCGAACTGAAACAGCCAAGTCAAACTCTAGTCCGCTAATAGGCATTTTTGCTGATGAAGTTACCACTGTTGCAGCGAGAATTATAGGGGTCAAATACTGACCCAAAAAATTTAAATTTTGACCACTAACTGCTCTTGAAACAGAATAATCTTCTACAGGATAAGTCTCCTGGTTCATAGTTATAGAACTGTTCATTTTTCTACCCCTTCTTCTAACTTAGGAACTAAATTGCAAAAGTTTTCCTTAATAAGATCGTGTGCTTTTGATATCCAATCAATTAATTTTTCTATACTCCATTGCTGATCTGGTTCTTCAGGATTGCCTTCTATTTGATAGAAAGAATTTAAATCCAGTATTAAGTCTTTATCATTATCATTGGAATTAAATTGTACATTTATATCTAAAAAGAGTCCTGTTTCAACTTGATCTACTTTCCTTACTTGTATAAGTTTTGTAATATCAAAATTGTTATTGGTAAATGGAGAAGAAAGATTTAAAAATTCAAAAGGATCAGCTATATTATCAAACCTATTAATATAACGAAGCCCTATTTTAGAAGCATAGCTTATTTTAGCTCCATTATTTTGGGCAGAGGATAAAATTTCCTTTATAACTTGTATAAAAGTATCAAAATTTGTATATTGCAGATAGTTGACACTAATGACATCAGATCCTATTTGAAACAATTTTGATTGATCTTGTCCGGAAAACCTATGGCGAACAAGACCTGCTATTGATACAAACTCAGGCAATCCAGGAGGTTCTAATTTTTGCGAGACTGGAAAGTGTTCTTTGTGAGATACTGCCATTGCCCCAGCAAAAATAGCGTAATCCTCTATAGGTGGAAACCGTATTTCAAATACTACTTCTTGTAATGCCACAGGTTCAAAGGAAAATAGAAAATGTTAATTTGATATTATTGTACATTCAATCATTGGATTTTACTCTAGTTCTTTATTATTTTTAAACATACAATTATACTACTTTGTTTTGTCAAAACTATTAACCTGAATTATTCACCAATCTCTGGAACACTGATGGTTCGGGGACTCCAAAAAACAGACTGTTTTTTTGCCCAATCGCTAGATTGCATTACTGACAGGGCTTCTGCCGATTTCCTGAAATCGTCATGAATAATCCAGGTTAAGACACTTTTTTACAGATATATGTAGAATCTATAACTCTGATAAAGCTGATTGATAAGATTAACTTTTATCTCGTAGTAGAAAAATAGATTAAAGCTTATCTTTACCAAGAGATATAGCTTTTACTACAAGAACCACGAAATTAATTCCTGAAACTGGGTCAAAATCTCACCAAATGTAAGAGAAATGATACAATCAGCGCAATACAATAGTGTTGATAATCATCATTTGCAGGGTAATATTCCTGCTATTACTCAGTAAAACGTTTGAGGTTTTGGTGCAGGAGTTCGTGAATGCGATCGCCCAAAAAAGGAATCACAGTTTGTCCCTCACAAAGTGCCTCTAATGCCGCTTGCTGGTCAAACTCCACCAGTTCCAAAGGTTGTTCAGGCGATTTTGAAGGTAAAAACATCAACCGCTTCATCTTATCTTCAGTAACAGACTCCTCAAATAGCCAAGGCTCTCTTTTACGCAAAGTTTCCAAAGCTACATGACACATTTCAAAGTTTAAACCAATTGACAGCAAATGCTCCATTACTGACAGTGCCAACAAGTCAGCCTTAGAATAATAGACATTTCTCCCCTTACCACTGGCATTAACCGTAGGTACTATAACCCCCTTCTCCCGCCAATACTGTAACTGTCGGCGAGAGCAATGAGTAATTTCTGCTGCTTCGGTGCTTGTGTAGAATTTTCCTTCCATAAGAATCATCCTATAGAAGCTTTTTCTAAAACACATAATTTTTTAGAATAACATTATGTGTTTTTGTGATATTGTATTTTCATGAGTCAAATTACTGTTCAATGTCGCCTAATTGCCAGTGAATCTACCCGCCAACAACTCTGGACGTTGATGGCAGAATTAAACACGCCGCTAATTAACGAACTACTACAACAGCTTAGTAAACACCCAGACTTCGAGAAATGGCGACAAAATGGCAAATTTCCATCTACCGTTGTTAGTCAACTTTGCCAACCTCTAAAAACTGATCCTCAGTTTGCCGGACAGCCAAGCCGTTGTTATTTATCCGCAATTCATGTTGTCGATTACATCTACAAATCGTGGTTGACAATTCAGAAACGGCTACAGCAGCAGCTAGATGGTAAGATTCGCTGGCTAGAAATGCTCAACAGCGATGCTGAATTAGTAGAAACCAGTGGTTACAGCTTGGAAGCTATTCGTACCAAAGCTGGTGAAATTTTAGCAATGACAACCCCAGAATCTGACACTAATCTTCCTTTAACTAAAAAAAGAAATACCAAAAAATCGAAAAAATCATCCGATTCTAACCCAGAGCGTAGTTTATCTCATAAATTATTTGACGCTTACCAAGAAACGGACGACATACTCAGCCGTAGTGCCATCAGCTATCTACTGAAAAATGGCTGCAAACTCAACGACAAAGAAGAAGACACCGAAAAATTTGCTAAACGCCGCCGTAAAGTTGAAATCCAGATTCAAAGGCTGACAGACAAGCTAACAAGTCGAATACCCAAAGGTCGAGATTTAACCAATAGTAAATGGTTGGAAACACTCTTCACGGCTACAACCACAGTTCCAGAAGACAATGCTGAAGCCAAACGCCGGCAGGATATTCTGTCAACCCGATCAAGTTCTCTCCCTTTTCCTCTAGTTTTTGAAACCAATGAAGACCTTAAATGGTCAACAAACGAAAAAGGTAGGCTCTGTGTTCGCTTTAATGGCTTAACCGATTTAACTTTTGAAGTGTATTGTGATAGTCGTCAACTGCACTGGTTTAAACGCTTCCTAGAAGATCAACAAACTAAACGCAAAAGCAAAAATCAGCATTCTAGTGGCTTATTCACCCTCAGAAATGGTCGTTTAGCTTGGCAAGAAGGTGAAGGTAAAGGCGAAACTTGGCAAATTCACCGATTGACCCTGTCTTGCTGTGTTGACAATCGCTTATGGACTGCTGAAGGCACAGAACAGGTTCGCCAAGAGAAAGCAGAGGACATTACCAAATTCATCACCAAGATGAAAGAGAAGAGTGATTTAAGCGATACCCAGCAAGCCTTTATTCAGCGTAAGCAATCAACACTGACTCGCATAAATAATTCCTTTGATCGTCCCTGTAAACCTCTGTATCAAGGACAATCCCACATTTTAGTTGGAGTCAGCATGGGGTTAGAAAAACCTGCCACAGTAGCCGTAGTGGATGCCAGTGCAAACAAAGTCTTGACTTACCGCAGTATTAAACAGATACTTGGTGAGAATTACGAACTATTGAATCGCCAAAGACGACAACAGCGATCTTCATCCCACGAACGCCACAAAGCACAGAAAAGTTTTTCTCCCAATCAGTTTGGTACATCTGAGTTAGGACAGTATATAGACAGATTATTAGCAAAAGAAATAGTTGCGATCGCCCAAACCTACAAAGCTGCAAGCATTGTTTTACCCAAGTTAGGCGATATGCGGGAGAATATCCAGAGCGAAATTCAAGCCATAGCGGAAATAAAATGTCCAGGTTCAGTTGAAATCCAGCAAAAATATGCCAAACAGTATCGAATAAACATTCATCAATGGAGTTATGGCAGATTAATTCAAAGCATTCAAAGTAAAGCTGCTCAGATAGGAATTGTCATTGAAGAGGGTAAACAACCTGTTCATAGCAGTCCCCAGGACAAAGCCAAAGAATTAGCTCTCTCTACTTATCATCTCCGCCTAGCCAAACAAAGTTGACAAATATCCGAACCTTGACAATAAAATAGATTTAATAGCGCCGCCGTTCATGCTGCTTGCAGCCTCTGAACAGTGTTAAATGGGGGTTAGTTTGACTGTAGCAATACAGTCTTGCTTTCTGACCCTGGTAGCTGCTCACCCTGATGCTGCTGTCTTAGGACAGGATAGGTGCGCTCCCAGCAATAAGGGTGCGGATGTACCGCTATAGTGGCTACCGAATCACCTCCGATCAAGGGGGAACCCTCCTCAATTCTTCATTTGAAGAACTAAAATCAAGGCAAAATTTCTCAGAGATCCGCGCAAGTCCCAAAATGCTTGTCCTGTCGAAATCTCATCGTTTTTTCATCCTGATATGATTTTTATGACTGAGGCTCAAATAGCAAATTGGGAGACATCCGCGCTAACGACACCTGGAAACCTTGCCCCACAATACTTTGAAACTAGATGGGTAACAACAACCCTCCTAGTACAGGGTGGGTTGAAAGAAGCATCCCAGTCCCGCATACAGCAGCATCCCGATGGTAACAACAACCCTCCTAGTACAGGGTGGGTTGAAAGCCCATTGTGTAATCCAAGATGCCAACTTTTGGGTGAGTAACAACAACCCTCCTAGTACAGGGTGGGTTGAAAGAGGTAAAATGGTGTGCGATCGCCCAACACAGAATTAGGTAACAACAACCCACCCTATGGTGGGTTGAAAGGTTATCATATTCTTATAAAAAGAGGGTTGAAAGAGAGTACATCGTTGACATATCGCTCTGATATATCAATAAATGACATTAATTTGTCACTACCATTAAAACGACAACAATTTGTCCTAACGACACTAAATTGTCACCGACGACATATAATTAGTCACTGTACAAAAAGTATGGACGGTATTGGACTCGAACCAACGACCCCATCGATGTCAACGATGTACTCTAACCACCTGAGCTAACCGTCCTTAATCCCATAGACTAATAACGTATCACATAAAATATAATTTGTCAATCCCTAAAATCCAAATTTTATTCTACATATATCTAGTCAACTGTACCCGATAGCGATCCTTTTTTGTCACCGCAATTTCCCCAACTTCCAACCGACCTTTTCCCCGAATAGCGATTAAATCCCCTGTTTTCACTTGAGAACTGGCTTGAGTGACTTCCTTCCAATTGACACGCACATCATTGGAATCTATTAAATCTACCATTTTACTGCGGGACATCCCAAACCCAGCAGAAGCTACCGCATCTAACCGCAAAGAAGCTTCCACGGTTGTTAATTCTTTTTTCTTAGGTTCGCGGATTTTTAATTCGCTAATATCGATACGTTGAGTTCTCACTGGTACAGAACGCACCTGTTTTAAACTCATCTCTAAAAATTCTCCCAATTCGGGGACAACAATCACCTGTGACCCTCTTTCCCCCAAGACAATCACATCTCCCGTTTTTTCCCGGACAATCCCCGTTCCCAACATTGCGCCTAAAAAATCCCGGTGATTTGCAGTATCAAATAGGAAATTACCGGCAATTTCCAAAGCCATGATAGCAACTTGAGACTGATCTAATGGTAAATCAGCACGAGCGATCGCTAGTCGTTGTCTTTCCGCTTGTGGATATCCCCCCCAGGCTACCAAATGCACCTCCGTTAAGCGGCTAAATACCCTTTGAATTTCCGCCAACTCCGGCGGAGACAAAAAATCTGTAAATACCACTTCCCAGGTCTTTATAGCCTGATCTGCTTGATCAATCACACGGGCGACAGTATCGCGGTTTTCAACACCTTTTAAAAGTTCTTCTCTAGGTAGCATGAATTTAGGAGTTACAGGGGGCTGGGGGCTGACAACTGACAACGAACAACTGACAACTAACTAATTAGTTTCAGCATAACCTTGAATATTTTCTGGTTCAAACTGGCGTAAAATACGAGTAGCTTGACGGGTCAGAGTTTCCGAACCTTGGACGACAATTAAATACTTACCTGCATCTAAACGATTACGATAGGGTAAAGCATCACCACCTCCTTCAAATAAACCAACACCACCCCCCACAAATATACTACCCATAGCCCCACTACCAGCGCCCAAAATTCCGCCAATTACGTGATTACCGATTTCTCCAGCCCAAGCAAAGGTATCTAAACCAGTGATCAAACTGAAAGTGAAACCGGAAAAAAAGCCAAATGGTACTAACCAAATCGCCATTAATTTTACTTGTTTTTTCGCTTGTTCTTTGGGATCAATTAAACCAAATTCATCAGCACTTTTATAACCTCTACCAAGAATAGTGCCATTTATGCCTTCTTTTTCTAAAGCTAGATCAGCGGCTTCGGCTTGGATACGGTCTGATAATACAGCAACAAGATAATTCATCAATTTTAAAATTCAGGATTAATGTGACTTTAGCAAGTCCAAAGGCTCACAAAAACTATTCACACCTTGTTTAAGAATATAAATTAAAACGGGTGCAGCTAGACCTTGGGGAAAACTGGGTATTGTCCCTAGATGTTTAATCATCTCTTGAATTGACCCGTTTAACAAGTCTTCTCGATATTCTTGTTCACAAATTATAGCCCGCCATTTTTTGGCTAAAGCGTCTAACCATTCGGAATTTGTTTGTTCTGGTTGTTGTCCAGCTTTAATAGCCAGAGTCATTACCGCGTCTTCTAAATCTCCATCGCAGTCCTCTATCAAGTCTAATGTTTCCATTGCTTGAGGATCATTTACCATAAGGGAACGAAATTTTGCAATCTCTTGTGATGTAACTTTAGTCATGAGTTTTTGACTAGCCCGGAGTTTGAAAACTATTTTACAGCATTGGGTATTGGGTATTGGGGACTGGGAAAATAAATTCTTGCCCCCTGCTCCCTGCTTCCTGGCTTCTTACTTAACTCCTGACTCCTGTAATTGTTTCAAACCCCTAGATGTTACATATCTTTGTAACTCTGTCAAAGCACGATTGTAATCTAATATTGCTTTGACGCGATTTCCTTCCGACCGTGTCAGATCATTTAATGCGTTAATTACATCACTTTGAGTTCCTACACCTGCTTGGAATCTTAACCGCGCTAACCGCAAAGACTCTTTAGCTTGTTCTAAAGCCACATTGGAAGTTTGTACGTTTTCTAAACTTGATGCTTGGGTAGAGTATGCTTGTTCTACCTGGAAGCGGATTTGGTTGCGCTGTTCAGAAAACTGAGTTTCAGCGATCGCAATACTGGTTTTAGCTTGGGCTGCTCTTGCTGTTCCTGCTCCCCCACTATATAAATTAATGCTGGCTTGTAGTCCCAATGAATAACCATCGCTGACACTAGTTTGGTCATCAAACTGATCTAATAAGTTATATCTACCGACTAAGCTCACCTGAGGACCAGAAGAAGATAAAGCCTGTTTTATTTGTGCTTCACCAATTTTGCGCTGTGCTAGGTTTTGTTGTAGTTCAGGACGATTTTGATAGGCTGTAACAATACTTTGCTCTAGTGGATGCTGCCATAAACCCGCTAATTTTACAGGATCACCTGCACTAATACTAACTGACTGGGGTAAATTTAACAGTGGTGCTAACTTGCGGCGGGCAATTTGTTGTTGAGAGATGGCATTAGTTAGGTCTTGTTGAGAATTAGCTAGGTTTACCTGCGATCGCAATACATCAAAACGAGTACCTACGCCAGCTTTTTCTAAGGCCATGGCATCTTTTAAACTAGCTTGTGCGTTTTCTACTGCTGACTGAGAAATTCTGACATTTTCATCGGTTTGTTGTAAGTCATAATATGCTTTAGACACATTTAGGCGAATTTCTTCTGATTGTCTTTCTACATCCAATTCTTGTACACGTATCCTTTCTTCAGCCTCCTGAATAGCGCCATTACGTCTACCAGAGGTATAAATATCATATTTTATCTGTGCAGTTCCGCTTAGTGTCGTATTGGATGGAGGATCACCGACTAAAGGATTTGTATTTCTAGCTTGGTCAAACTGTAGTGTAGTTCCAACATTGCGACTATTGGTAACATCAGCACTCAAATCCACACTAGGAAATAAAGCCGCTTGGGCTTCACGTAAAACTGACTTACTCTGTTCTAGTCTTAACACAGACACCTGTAAATCATTATTATTCCGTTTAGCCAATTCCAGAGCCTGTGACAAACTAATGGGCTGATTTCCCCCCACTTTCACTTCCTCTACTTGCGTCGGATATAACAGCGGATTAGGGCTAGGATCTAACTGATTAGAAACATTAGAAATAACAGGTTGATTAGGTGCGGGTTGAACATTCTCCGCAGGAGGAGACGGAGGAGGAGTATTAGATTCAGAGGTAGTAGGAACTGTTGTTTGTGCTATCCAACCATGAGTATTTTGGGGTAAGCAGGTATGAGCAGCAAGTAGCAAAGCCGCTTGACTTTTTAGTTGTGTCTGTGAACAATTACTAGATTCTAGTAACTTTGCGACACTGATATCACCACTTAATGTAGGATTACTAGTAGCTAGTAAATTACCGTTTGATAGATCAGAAAAACTGACAAATCTATTCTCATCTTTTTCAAGGATTTTTCCGCCCTCAAAACTGAGATAATTGTCAGCGATGATTACAGGTAGACCCCGGTTACCAACAGGGCTGATAGGACCTTGACTGAAATAACTAGCGGGTAATAATCCTGAGTTACCTTTAACCTGAACTTTGGGCAGTAAGCTATTGTCCGTGAATAAATTTTCACTCTTAGTAGCAAGCAACACGCTAGAAGCAGAAGTTAGCTGTACCTCGCCGACTTTCATAACACTAGCCCAAGCTGGCTGAGTTGTTAATACTGCTGCTGTAACACCTGGCAAGAAACAATGGAATAATTGCTGTCCTTTCACCGCATCCCCTCACACAAAAAATATTAATATAAGCGGTAGAGTACCCGTCTTCACCACAAAATATAGCACGATCTCAAGTTTTAGGCAGAAATATCGCACCATGCCCTATTTTAAATGTCATCAAAACGTTTAACAATCCGAGAAAGTTCCGCCTTTTCGTCTACATTAACGCGGCTAGGTGCACCACTAATAATTCGCTCATAATTACGGAATGAATCTTTAATATCAGGTCCATCGGCCGTAATATTGTATTCACGGATTCCTTTATCATGCCACGAGCCGCGCATTTTAAATACGTTAATTGCCCGTGACATTTCTCCATGAATTTCTACATATTGTAATATCAAAATTGTGTCTGTAATTGTGGAAATATGGGAGTCAGTAATGGAATTAAAACCGAGAAATTGGTCTGTAGTATTGGTAAAAAAACCAGTAATTTCTTCTTGTTTAGCATAACCTGTAACACCAATTACAAACTGACGAAAGGCGTTATTACTCACACCTCTAGCCATTGCTGACAGTGAATCAATAGCAATGCGGGCGGGTTTAAAATGGGATATTTCTGATTTAATAATTTGTAAGTGATTTTCTAAACCAGTTGATTCAGGATAGGTACAAATTATTTTTAGTAATCCTTGATGTTCTAGTTCCTCAAAATTAATTCCCCAGGAATAGGCATTTCGAGAAAGTTGGGCGCGAGATTCTTCATAGGCAAATAATATTACTTTTTCACCATTAATGCAGCCATCTTCAATAAACTTACTAACTAATAAAGTTTTACCAGTACCTGTAGCTCCTGTTGCTAAAATAATCGAATCTTTAAAGAAACCACCTCCACACATTTGATCAAGAATTTTCACCCCAGAAGATACTCGGATATTAGAGGATCTTTGTGTTAATTGCATTGCTCCCAAGGGGAATATATTAACTCCTTCGTTGGTGATTGTGAAGGGATATTCACCTTTCATGTGAGTTGTTCCCCGTAATTTGAGAATTTCAATGGTTCGACGACGGCGTTCTCCTGCTAAAATGTTGCGAACAATAACTACATTGTCGGAAACAAATTCTTCAACGCCAAAAGATGCTACAGGACCATATTCTTCGGCCCGTTCAGTGGTAATGATTGTGGTGACATTCAATTGTTTCAACCGTGCTACTAAACGAAATATTTCTCGCCGGACTACGCCGATAGCTTCATATTGTTGAAATATGGCTGTCATTGAATCAATGGAAACTCTTTTAGCTTTGTATTTACGAATGGCATATTGTAACCGTTCAATCAGGGCAGATAAATCAAAATTACCGACTATATCTTGACCTTCAGGATCTGGAGAAGCGTCGAGAATAAATAATTTACCTTCATCAATTAAACCTTGTAAATTCCAATCAAAAATATGAGCATTTTTAATAATGTCATTGGGTGATTCCTCAAAGGTGACAAATACTCCTGGTTCGTCAAAGTAAGTGATGCCATGATAAAGGAATTGCAGTGATAATAAAGTTTTGCCTGTTCCTGAAGTCCCACTAACTAAAGTAGTTCTACCAACGGGCAATCCACCATGACTAATATCGTCAAAGCCCTCGATCATTGTGCGAATTTTTTCGACACCAATGGGTATTTTTTTTTGTTCAGGTTGCTCTTTTGTGGTCATGGTTTATCTAATATGGATATTCAACCCAGGTTTTTAAAATCAAGAAAGTTTTTAATTATTTTTAATAACTAAATAAATATACCAAGTTTCAGGTAAATAAATTCCCAAATTTACATCAATAAATAGCTACCTCCAGGAATTTACTCTTACCTTTTGCCTCCTGCATTTTTTATTATTCTTTTCTATTTTCTTCATTTAATTCTTCATAAAGTAGATCTAAACCAATTAACACTCTTTCTCTGTCTGTTAAATCACCAATAATTTTTCGCACAGGAGGTGGCAAAATTTTTGATAGTGTTGGTGTGGCAAGTATTTTATCTTCTTCAGCTAATTGGGGGTTCTTCAGGACATCAATTACTTTTAAGGCATAAACTCCTTGAAATTCTTCTTCTAAGATATTTTTGAGTGTTTTTAAAGCCCGCATTGAATTAGGGGTTTTTCCTGCTACATAGAGCTTGAGAACATAGGTTTTTTTAGCTTCATTCATACAATATAAACTCCTAAAAATATAGAGGTAAAAGATCAAAAATTGCATTCCTGATATACACATTTAAGGATGTAGATGTAATTTCTACCAGTATTTAACTGATTTTAGCAACAAAACAGCGATACACTTCACCAGGATGTGCCAAAATATCTATTAAGGTTAAACGGTAATCTGTTTCATTGCTTCTCCCTTCTATCCTTAATTGTTTCGCAAATTTATCAATGATTTCCATCTGCATTTCTATAATTTGTGGTACAGGAATATTAGCATAACATAAGGCATTAATAAACTTATCAATTTTTTCGTGTAATGCTTTGTCACTAATAAAATAATTGATAATAATTTGCCAATAATCTGATTTAAGTTTTGCTAAAAGTCGCTGTTTTTCATTAGCATTCATATCCTGAAAAGTTGGTGACTTTTGCGATTTGCTAAAGCACAAGAAATAATTATCTTGATTAGCTGATTTTTGATTAGGGTTTTGTGGCTGACAATATATTGACTTGCAACTAATGATACTTGTTCAGACTCAGTAATAAAACTGGTAAATTCTAGGACTTACGCATTTAACCCAGGGTAACAACTGAGGGAAGATGTGATTGACATATCTATCAGGGGATAGATGACAAAATTTCATTTATTGATAAGATACTTAAACGAATTTAAAGAATTGTGGCATTTTAAATCATTATAATTCCTCAAGGTTCTAAAACGAATCTTTAGAGTCATAATTATTGTTGTAGTTGTCACCATAAAAAAATGATGACTTTCAACACCAGTAGCAAGCTGGTAAGGACGGTTACTTGCCCAAGGTAGAAACGTCAATTGTCAGCAGAATCGCTAATAGCGTAGTGTGGCGTAGCCATTCTAAATATTCTTGAAGGATATTGCTTCAGGCTTGAAGACCATCTAAACCAAGTGCTGATGGTAATGCTGGAGTTGATCACAAGAAGAATGACCACCGAGGATTTATGTTATGCTACAGTACCCACTTTATGAACTTCTAGCAACTGTACCAATTTGCTTAGAAACAAAGACTCTAGCAACAGCACTGCACATTTTTACCAAAGAACAGTGCGATCGCTTAGTAATAGTTAATTCACAGCAATGTCCCGTTGGTTTGTTGTACTCGGCTCGGTTAGTGCCACAATTATTGGCGGCGGCCGCTGGTGACTACCCCTTAAATTTAGAACAACCACTTTCACAGGTAGAAAAATCCCTAATAGAACCAATACAGACCATTCCAGCCGCAGACAGTCTGGAAAAATTCAGCTTATCTTTAAAATACCAGAAAACTAAACAACAAAGAAGCTTAAATTGGGTGCTAGTTGACTCAAATGGTAAATATTTGGGAATCCTCGATACTTTACGCCTATTACAATTATTAACTGGGGGGAAAATTCCCATTAGTACCACCAGGGAAGAAATAGGTAACAATTGCCAAACTACTGACAAAGCTTTAATACCCCAAGAAAATAGGAAACAAGGACAACAACACCAACCGAAAATACACAAATCCATAGTCCATTTATTAGCTAGATTACCCTGGCCAATAATGTTACAAACAAATTATGGTGAAGTAATTACGCAAAATCCCGCTTGGTGGCAACAACTAGGAGTATTAAAAGATCCCGAAGGCATTAGGAAACAGGTAGAAACTATACTTACCCCAAAAGATGCTCCACAACACCAGAGACAAGGTATTTCACCGACAGGTTTTCCGCCTTACTCACCATCAATTTTACCATTTCTACAAGAATCACCCCTAACTATAAGTAGTGGTGCTGACCGCTGTATTTTAGATACGCAATTAGATATTTGTACTTGTGTTGTTGAAATTAAAACTGGTCAAGAACGGATTTGGCAGTTTGCAAAAGTCCCTTTAGATAGTAGTGAATTAAAAATTTGGGCTACGGATTTAGAACCAACACCAAATAGAGAAGAACTATGGCTAATATTAGCCACAGATGTAACAGAACAACAACAAATTTATAAAGAATTGGCGGCAAAAAATGCCGATTTAATTCAACTTAATCGCTTAAAAGATGAGTTTTTAGCTTGCATTAGTCATGAATTAAAAACACCACTAACGGCAGTTTTGGGACTATCTCGATTACTTGTAGATCAACAGTTAGGACAACTAAATGAGCGTCAAGCCCGCTATGCTGGGTTAATTCATCAAAGTGGCAGACATTTGATGAGTGTAGTTAATGATATTTTGGATTTGACTCGAATGGAAACGGGACAAATGGAACTCACTTTCACTCCAGTAAACATTCAGTCAATCTGTGAACGAGCTTTTTCAGATGTTAAAAATATTTATCATCAAACTTACAAAACTAAACAGTTATCGAAATCAGAAAATCAAAATTTATCTAACCACCAATTTAGCCTAGTTATTGAACCGGGTTTAGAACAAATGGTAGCAGATGAATTACGTTTGCGGCAAATGTTGGTACATTTACTTGCCAATGCCTTTAAATTCACAGAAATATCTGGAGAAATTGGCTTACGGGTAACCCGTTGGGAAGGTTGGATTACTTTTACTGTTTGGGATACAGGAATTGGTATTCCTGAACAACAACAACATTTAATTTTTCAAAAATTCCAGCAATTAGAAAATCCGCTGACGCGCCAGTTTGAAGGAACGGGTTTAGGATTGGTCTTAACTAGAGCTTTGGCTCGTTTGCATGGTGGAGATGTGAGTTTCTTGTCTCGTGAAGGTAAAGGTAGTCAGTTTACTTTGCTTTTACCTCCCAGCCCCCCAAAAGCCAGTTTTAGTGACTCTGAAGATATAGTCCCAAAAAGGAGGGAAATGGATAATTATGCTGATGATAGTCTCAATAATTCCTCCCAATATCAATCTAATTCTTCCCAAAGATTGGTGTTAGTAGTAGAAGCAGTAACTCAATATATTGAGGAATTAACGGAACAACTCAAAGGTTTAAATTATCGTGTGGTTATTGCTAGATCAGGAACAGAAGCACTAGAAAAAGCTCGACGTTTACAACCAAAGGCGATATTTTTAAATCCTTTATTACCTTTACTTTCTGGTTGGGATGTGATCACTTTACTGAAATCTGATGTTTTAACTCGGGACATTCACGTTATTATTACAGCTACAGCAACAGAAAAGGAACAGGCATTTACTAAACAAGCTGATAGTTTTTTAAGTTTACCAATCAAGGAACAATCATTGATATCATTGTTAGAAAAAATATCAATAACGACTGAATTTAAGCATTCAGGAATAGAAAATCAGGATATCAATCCGAAGAATATTTCTCTCCGAATTCTTAGGTTAATAAATCCAGAATTAGAAGCAATTAATCTTTATCCTTCTCTGCGAGAACATAGGGTAATTGAAGTAGATGATTTAGACCAAGCCGATTTATTAGCGCGAGTCTGGCAGTTTGATGTGATATTATTAGATATGCAAATTTCTACCGCTCGCACTTATCTAGAACAATTAACTAAATATGAAACATTGACCATGCTACCATTGGTAACTTGTGATGTTGCAACTACTTTGGCTGCTTCCCAAATACCAGGATTATCTGTATTTCCTTGTTTAAGTCCCTTAATTCAGGAAAATAATCATCAAAATTATCAACAAGATGCTTTATCATCTGTATTACAAATTGCTGCTGGTATTTGTTGTCCAATAAATATCTTAGTAGTAGATATAACTATGTTGAGTAATTTAACCAAAGAAAAACGCCAACCAATCAAAGATTATCAATCAGTTAACAATTCTGTTCTTAATTCTGAAGAAGAGCAAATTAATAAGGGATATGAATGGTTTCAAGCTTTAATTCAATATTTACAAACTGCTGGTTTTAGAGCTTCTATTCCTAGTTGTTGGTCGGAAGTTGTTCAACAAGTCAATCGTAAAAGTGTTGATTTACTTTTGATTTGCTTACACGAAACGGCAATTAATAAAGAAGTACAAAAAGCTATAGAATCATTGAGTAATATACCCTTTAAATTACCGCCAATTTTGGTACTTGACCAAAAATTAAATCAACAGAATTATGGAAATCTGGCAAAATCTCGGAAACAACAATATACTTCCTCTGTAGAAACTGCGGTTCGAGAAATTGCTACCCAGATATTACCACATTCCATTTCCATGGAAGAACTATTAACTCATATAAATCAAGCTTTGGCTAAAATTTGATTTATTTAAGACAAGTTGAAATTTTCCTGTTTAGCTGTTTTCAAAGGAATGCGAATAAGACGATAAGCACCTTTGGTAGCTAGATTTTTATAACTATCAGGTGATAAATTCATTTCTCGAAATTTTCCCTCTTCAAGTAGGATTAATAATGATGGTGGTTTAGTTTTTTGGGATGCTTGCTTTTGAATATATTCTAGAGCTTGTTGGGAAAATTTGATGTAATTAACATTCTGCTGGCTGTAGAAAGTCACGGTAGGTTTTTTAAAACCTACCATAATTAATTCTTCATTGGCTTGTTTTGATTCAACAATTAGGGCTGATAATTCTCTCAGAGGCAGTTGACGCTGTTGGTCCATGATTAAAACAGCAGGTATTAAAGCAATAGTAAGAAAGGCTATAAATCCTACCAAATTAATGATGATGATCTGTCGGTAACAGTGTTTTAATATGAGAATAGCTAAGGTAATTGTAGATAATAACCAAATTATTCCCCCAGCTTTGAGTATGCCTGATTTCTCCATTTGTACGTATAATTCAGGAGCAGCAGGATCAGGCCCTGCAATTTGGGTAAGGTTGAATAGGGCAATGGCAATAATAGTCAAAAAGACTACGTTTATCCAAGCACTGATACGTAAAGATTTAAGAGGAATTGGGGTGAGAGTAGGGAAAAGATCACTCCAGAATAATGCCACAAGTATGGCCGCGGCTGGCATTAAAGGTAATACATAACTGGGTAACTTGGTAACGGAAATTGCGAAAAAGGCAAATACACCCAGAAACCATAAACAGGTAAATAAACCTAACTGTTGCGAACGTTCTTGTTTTAACCAGTGCGATCGCTGCCAAAATTTTACTCTAGCTAGGGACGCAGGGATGTATACTGCATAAGGGGCAAAGCCCAGCAATACGACTAAAAAGTAAAAATACCAGGGGGCTGAGTGACCATTCACAACTTCGGTAAACCGTTCTAAATTGTGATAAACAAAAAAGGCGTTAATAAAATTCCAGCCATTGCGCCAAGTTACCAAAATATACCAAGGAAGTGATAACCCTAAAACTATGCCCATACCCAAAATTGGGCGCATTTCCCGCCAAAGTTCCCAAAATTTCCCCACATACAAGGCAAAGGCAATCATAATTAATCCTGGTAAGACAATGCCTACGGGACCTTTAGTTAATATTGCTCCAGCAATTAAAATATAACAAGCTAGATACCATTGATTAGGAAGTCGCCAATTAGCAATGAAGATGGAAGTGTTATTATGAGCATATCCTAGGAAAAAACATAATAAGCTTGAACCTATACAGCCGGTGAGTAACATATCAGAAACCCCGGTTCTTCCCCAAGCAATCATTTCCGGGTTGAGTGCCATTAAAGCCGCAGCTATAGCCGCTGTCAAGTAACGTCTGGGTAAGTTACTAACTTGTTCTAATTCGTCTTTTTTGGCAAAATACCACTGCACAGTATAAAATGCCAAGGCAATTACACTCATTGCGGCTAATACTGAGGGGATACGGGCGGACCATTCATTCACCCCCATAATAGAGTAAGCGATGGCTTGACACCAATAAATCAAAGCAGGTTTATCAAAGCGAGTTTCACCATTAAAAAACGGCGTAATCCAATCACCAGTAACTAGCATTTGTCGGGAAGCTTCCGCAAAAAGTGGCTCAGTTTCATCAATTAAGCCCACATTGCCCAAATTCCAGCCAAAGGCTATCCCACCAATCACCAATAACCACAGGGACGAAACAGCTACAGCCAGGACTGGGCGCTGTTCTAAATTATTGAACCACTGATCAAGAATTTGCCGAGGAACACTAAATTTTATACTCATGAATTCATACTTCCAGACTGGGAAATCCTGTCCTGCCCATAGACAATAAACAGTTTACAAGGGAATAACCTATCACCTATCTTGTAACACCAATTGCCATTCTTGAGTTTGAGGATTCCATTCAGGGGAGGACGTTTCTCCTACAACATAGGGACCCCAATAGCGTCGAGAACCATCTTGGGCAAAGGCCACTAAAATATCACCTTTCTTTAGTCTTAAATTAGCTTGAGGTAAAGATAAGACTAGCCCCCTCTCGTTGCCTTCTTGGGGAGCGAAATCCCAATGGGCTGGAATACTAGATTTATTTTTATTGACAGTGGCACTTTTTGAAGATGATTGTCTGGCTAATAATGCTAGACGGACAGGTTGTGTAGTTTTGTTGCTCATGCGAAGTGAGCCAGCGACCTTGGGTTTACTATCTGAATTAACCTGATAGTCTACAACTGTGGGCTGATTTTTCTGTGAACTTGATTCTACTGACGCATTTCTTGTACTATCTAAGTTAATTTGATCTCTATTTTCGCCAGTATTGGTGATCATCTGTCCAGTTGTTTCTGGATTTTTAGGCTCAAAAGATATTCTCATATCTAAGCATCCTGTGATGATCCCCATAAATCCCAAAGTCCAAAAAGCGATAAGGAAGTGACGAGACGGATACAGAAGGTTTTTCATCATGATATAGATTTAGAAATAAGATTTTTTGTAGACAAACTCAATGATTTTCCAGGAAATTAGAGTAATTTACTGAGATTTTATAACAGTAAATTATCTAGGTTCACAAAATTAAACTGATTTTTTCTCCCCCGCTTTTTGTTCTCTGTCACTATGCAGAATACTCGTCTGAACAAGTTGTTAGTCACAATTTATAGAAGCTTGAGCGAATGGTTTCTTAATCCTTGGCGGCGCTTATCCCTAATACTAATTAGTTTTTTGTTTGGCTTTTTTTTGGGGTCTGCAGTATCAACAACTGCTGGACAAAAGGCAGAATTAGACATTGTGGTGGCTGGATTTTTGGTTTTACTAACTGAAATTACTAGTAGGATATTTTACAGCCGCAGATTTTTCGCTTACCAAGTATTTTGGGTGGAAATACTTAATTGTCTCAAGGTTGGTTTTATCTATAGTCTATTTCTAGAAGCTTTGAAGCTGGGTTCTTGATTTTATGAGTAATGAATGGCTAGGTAAAATTTTGACAACGGACACATCTTGGCAAGTATTAGCACAAGCCTCAGCCTTGGCAAATCCAATACAGGCTAAGGTGTTTAATATTACTTCTGATAATGTGGTTGAACGTATACAAGGAAGGGGGGATTTACTGAAGTTAGTTTTCCCTGATTTTAGCCAATTTTGTCAAATTACCCTAAAAACTGAACCCCAAGCCATGTTAAGGCCATTGTGGGATTTATGGCTACCTTTGGGAGTCCAAATTGCCACAAGACATCAACTGCTAGGTAAACCTTTTGTCCAGGGGATTTTAGGCTCACAAGGAACTGGTAAAACTACCATCTGCAAAATACTGGGTTTGATTCTCCAGCAGTTGGGATACCGGACTTTAAGTTTGTCTTTGGATGACTTATACAAAACCTATAATGACCGCTTGGCTTTAATACAGCAAGACTCCCGTTTGCTTTGGCGTGGTCCGCCGGGAACCCACGATATTCACCTAGCTCTAAGTGTACTCGATCAGGTTGCTCAAGGCAATAGTCCTGTCATAGTTCCTAGATTTGATAAATCTGCTTATGGGGGTGCTGGCGATCGCACTACTCCTGAATATATCACAAATTCTGTGGATATTGTTCTGTTTGAAGGTTGGTTTGTGGGTGTGAAACCAATTCACCCCAGAGCGTTTTTAACTGCACCACCACCGATTATTACAGATGCAGATAGACAATTTGCCGCTGATATGAATGCTCAACTTAAAAATTATTTACCACTTTGGGAAAGATTGAATAGTTTAATAGTTCTTTATCCCACAGATTATCGTTATTCTTTAGTATGGCGAAAACAAGCGGAAAAAGAAATGATTGCTACTGGTAAATCAGGTATGAATGAATTAGAAATAGAGGAATTTGTGAATTATTTTTGGCGTTCTTTACATCCAAAATTATTCATTGATCCTTTAATTCAATCATCATCTGTTGATTTAGTAATTGAAATTAATGCTGATCATGGTTTTGGTAAGTTTAGATCCCCGACTTTTTGAAATGAACCACTCCAGGCACAGAGATCACGGAGGTAGAGAAAGGAGATATTTACACTTTTATTATCAATCTGCTGGTATGTACTTGAATGGATAAATTTTAGCCCCCTCCTCTCTTGTGGGGTGGGGGTTGGGGTGGGTTTCTTGTATTATTTCCCTGTCTGTAGTGTTTCCACTAAATCATAAAAAGGTTGCCAATTATCATCCTCGGTGATTCGTTCCCAAACTGACTCAATTACAGGTCTTAATAATGCTGTTTTTGGATTAGTTTCAGTTAGGGTTTTACCAATTTTATCCATTTGATCAAGATCAAAATGATTGAGGATTTGATGATAAAGGAAACACCAATTATCAAAAGTTGCTGATTTTCCTAATGGGGGGATAATATCTGAACCATTCATTACTAAAGCGGGATCATCTCGCCATTTATGAGAAAAGGTAGTAGCTATATCAGCAAAGAATTGATGATAACCAATTTGACTATCATGTAAAAAGGTGATAGTTAACCGCAACAATTCGTCAGCTTCTTCTAATTGTAAATCTGCAAAACCCAATTTTTTCAACATTAAAGACCGATATTCCGCTTGATAATATTCAGCAAATTTAGATAAACCCGTGTCTAAATCATTTTGAGGAATTATTGCTTTTAACGGTTCTTGTAAAAGTTCTAAATTCAGTTTGCAAATCCCTGGTTGCTGACTGTAACAATAACGTCTATAATAATCAAAATATGCTGCGGTAAATTGCAAATCGTAGGTAGGAATAAAAGCATAGGGTCCATAATCAAAACTTTCCCCGGTAATTGACATATTATCAGTATTCAACACTGCATGACAAAAACCCGCTGCCATCCATTGGGCTACTAATTCGGCGACTCGCTGCACTAATTCGGCGTAAAATAAAGCATATTTTTCATTTTCAGCTTGTAAATATGGGTAGTATTGCTCAATTACATGATTTAATAGTTTTTGCGTTAAATCAGGTCGTTGGAAATAGTTTAATCGTTCAAAAGTACCGAAACGAATATGGGATTTACTCATGCGAATCATTACGGAGGAACGAGTTGGCGAGGGTTCATCACCGCGCCATAAGCCCAAGCCTGTTTCAATCATGCTTAAACAGCGAGAAGTACGAACGCCTAAACCATGAAGTGCTTCAGCGGCTAGAACTTCCCGTACTCCTCCCTTAAGTGTTAACATACCGTCACCACCGCGAGAGTAGGGGGTTCTCCCAGAGCCTTTTGTGCCAAAATCGTATAATTCGCCGTCAATACCCCGTACTTGTCCATAAAGAAAGCCTCTACCGTCACCTAATTGGGGGTTATATTGTCCAAATTGATAACCGTGATAACGTAGAGCTAACAGGGGTTCTCTGTACTCAAATTTACCAAAAGCGTTAATAAAATCTTCGTCTTTTACGGACTGAGGATCAAGTCCTAAGCGTGGTAATAGTGCATTACTGCGCCAACGTAAGATATGTTGAGGAAATTCCTCAGCTACGACTTTATCATAGTAGTCATCACCTAAAGATTCTAGGGCTGATTCATAGTTGAGGGTAAGTAAAGGATTGGTGGAATGGGTATGATTGAGAGTTTCATCCAGAGTCATTATAATTAGGCTTAATTGATATTTCTTTAATGATAAACAAAAAAAGCTTACCATCTTTCTATTTAATCAACTGATGGTTTTTTTTCACGCTCCAGGCGCAGAGGCCTGAGGAGAAATAGTATAACAAACTTTTGCCAATTTGTCAGTTTGTTACATTGTTCCCTGTTCCCTGCTATAGTCCAAAATAAATTTCATATTCTAACAATAATGTTTACTGATAAATAAACAATAACGATTGTCATCTGTTAGTTTATAAGACAGTTTGTCAGCAATGGAGGACATTATTTGCAATCCCCGTCCTCTTTCTTGATCATTATCCTCTAATGCTGAAGTTATTTCCAATTGCTTTTCTAACTCAAAAGGTTCTCCCAAAGACCATATCCGAATTTCTATATGTTCTTCGAGTCTAATAACTTCTAATTCAATCGGAGTCTCTCTGGGTAATTTCTTGTGGGCGTGTTCTACAATGTTAATAAATCCTTCTACTAGTAGTGTTTGTAATTCCCACCAAATTTTTTGATTATGAAACGGAGGCTGGTTGATTTGCTCTAGCCAGGATAAAACTTCACTGGTCGCATTAATATCTGTATTGGTTTTTAGGTAGATTTTATGATTCATTGGTCAATCTATAGAATATTTGACTATGAGTGTATATTCAAAATGTGAAAAATGTAAATTCTTAGGCAAAATTTAATGTAGAGTAATTAATAAGTAATTATTCAAAGTGTTTAATGGTCAAAATGTTTAAAATCCTTGTCATTGATGATGATCCTATCTTACGAATGGTTTTGAAAAAAACTCTGAAAACCCAGGGCTATGATGTTACCATAGCAGCTAATGGCGAAGAGGGAATAATAGAAGCCAAAAAATTATGTCCCGCTCTCATTATCTGTGATTGGGTAATGTCTGGGATAGATGGTTTACAAGTATGTCGTCAAATTAAGTCAGATCCGGAATTAGCTACAACTTTTTTTATTCTTCTGACTGCAAAAGGAGCTTCTTTAGGAGAGGAAGATGATCGTGTTAGAGGATTGGATGCAGGAGCAGATGAATTTATCTCTAAACCCATTGAGATGAATGAATTAAAAGCACGGGTAAGAGCAGGATTAAGGCTACATCAATTAAGTCGAGATTTGCAGCATCAAAAGCAAATTTTAGAGCAGTTAAATCGAGATTTGCAGCATCAAAAGCAAGTTTTAGAAACCGAACTAGCTGAAGCTGCTGATTATGTGCGATCGCTTTTACCATTACCAATTATAGGATCAGTGACAATAGAATCTTTATTTGTACCTTCAGCACAGTTGGGAGGGGATTGTTTTGATTACTATTGGATTGACGATGAGCATTTGGCAATTTATCTATTAGATGTCTCTGGTCATGGTGTAGGCTCGGCTTTGTTATCTGTATCTGTATTGAATATCTTGCGATCGCAGTCTCTCCCAAATACTGATTTTTGTCAACCAGCAGAAGTTCTTAAAGCGCTCAATGAGACTTTTCAAATGAGTAAACATGGCGACAAATACTTTACCATTTTGTACTGTGTTTTTAATCGTGTTAATCATCAGCTAGTTTATGGTAATGCTGGACATCCACCGGCTGTATTAATATTTGGAAATGATCCCTCCAGCATTGAGGTTATAAAACTAAAATCTCTAGATTTACCCATTGGCTTTTTACAAGATATCAGTTTTGAAACTGCTATTTTGGAAGTTGCAGAAAACAGCACTTTATATATTTTTAGTGATGGTGCTTACGAATTGCTACAACCAGAGGGACAAATTTGGGGTTTCGACTCCTTCGTTAATTTATTGCTCACCCATAATCAGACAAATAACAATCATATTAATCAACTCTTACCTGAGATTATAAATATCAGCGGGAACGAAAATTTTGATGATGATTTGTCTTTACTACAAGTTAATTTTAGTGGATATCAAAATCCCTAAGATGTAAACTTTTATCAAGGTTGTTTGAAAAGTTTTTGGCGATTTGCTAGTTCTAATACTTTGCTGTCAAACTCTTTTCTATTACTTAATATGTTCAAAACTCGATCAATTTTCGTTAATTCAAATAACATTTTGACTTGCTCATTAATGGAACATACAAATAGTTCTCCTTTAGCATTTCTCACACTTTGCATTGCTCCTACTAAAGCACCTAAACCAGAACTATCAATAAAACTCACCTTTGACATATCAATCAATAGCATATTAAATCCATTATTAAGGATATCAGTAATTTGACGACGTAATTCGTTACCGGCGGTGGCGTTTAAAATTCCTGATGGTTCAAAGACGTGAATTTTAGAAGTCATAAATTATCTTCCTTTCTGTGTTAGTTTGTAAATTTGCTATTGAAAATCGTCATATCTATTTAAAATTCTACTACTATTTAAGGCATTTTGTAGAACTTTAAAAAATAGATTTATAAGCAATAAGAACTTTCATTTTTGAGATTATACGAGTTCAAAAAAAGTCAAGAAGAGATGTAAACAAGAAAAGCCCACTCCCCACAGGGTTAGGAGGTTAAGTTTTGTGGTTCTATACAATTCGTTTGAAACACCCTTTTAGAGATAATTGATGAATTACCTCTACTTTACTTCTGTTTTGTGTAAGTCCTGTGGTTGCCAAACAGCAGCGCTGATAATTGCCCAAAGTAGAGATAAAATATATATACCCCATAATGTGTTGATCAAATAAACCCAAGGAGTTTCTAACTGACCAATAGCGAAACGATATATACTCCATATTATACCTAAAATCATCAAAATAAACACAGTTATTTGTGGCCAAATTAGCTGGAGATAAATTCCTGATTGTCGCTGCTTAGGTGTAACCTGAAATTTAATAGGTTGTCCGGTTAATACACTCCATACAGATTGAATGAATAGGGGAAATAAAGAGATAGAATATTGTTCTGAACGCCATAATTCCGCAGCATTAATTCCCCAACCAGCAGCTAAAAAAGTCAACCTATTAATTATAAAAGCTGGAAGAAAATGGATAGTAAAATCAAAACCATAAGTTTTCACGGGGATAGTTCCCGTAAAAAAATAGATAATGGGACAAGCAATAAAAACCAAAGTTGCAAATCCAGAAAAATAACTATATGTTGTCTTAAAATAGTGTAATCGTTGCCAAAATGTTAGTCCTGGTTTGGTGAGAGGATTTTCTCTCATTAACACTTGAATTGTACCTTGAGACCAGCGCATTCGCTGTTTGAGGGTAGAACTTAAATCATCAGGAGCAAGTCCTTCTGCTAATAATTCATGATGATAAATTGATTTCCAACCAGAACTATGCAACCGCATGGCCGTATTCATATCTTCGGTAATACTATTACTAGAAACACCACCAATTAATTCAAATTCATCTAATTTTTTACCATCTTTGACAAATTCATCTGCAAAATATTGTAACCCCACACTAACTAATGCTTCTCTTCTTAGGACTGCATTTGTACCTGTGTAGAAAGCTGAATTCATACCATCTTTACCTTGTTGAATCGGTCCATAAAATAAATTGGCTCGATGTCCAAAGGGGTCTCCAGGAGGAATATTATAAAAATCTTGAGGAGTTTGCACAAATGCAATGCGGTTTGGTTCATATTTTCCTGAATACAAATTATAGGTGTAGAAATATGGCAAAACTCGCTTTAAAAATGCTGGTTTAGGAACATGATCTGCATCTAAAGTAAGAATAAAATCTCCTGCGGTCTCTCCAGAAAAAATGGCGTAATTAAGATTACCTGCTTTAGCATGATGAGGTACTCCTGGTTGTTTAGGACGAGCAATATACCGCAATCTAACCAGTTGCACAAGTTCTAATTCTTTTTGACGAATTGCTAATTCTAATCCGCTACGTTCATGATTGAGATGTTCATATATAGTTGATTTACTGGCATGATAACTATTTTCATTTTGAGGATTTAACCAGAGAATAAACTGTTGTAAACTGTGGACAAATCTAGCGGGGATATCCTCGAAATTATTTGAAGTATTTAAAGATGATTTTTGCAGCCATTCTTCAGCGGCTTTTACTTCAGGTGCTAGACTTTCCAGTTGTTCAATTCGTTGATTTAAAGTAGATAATTCCGCGTCAATTCGATTAGCTTCCTGTTGTAATAATGGTGATTGTAAATCCTCTAGAGCTAATCTTTCTGACATGGCTCGCATTTGTTCAGAATTACCATCATCTAATACATATACACGCAGCTTTGTGGTTGGATAATCTATCGCTAAAGCTGCTCTAGCAGTTTCTTCCACCATTTCTGAGGGTTCATTATAGCAGGTTATAAACACATCTACATTTGCCCAATCAGAATTAGGAAGGGGTGGAATTAACTGATTAAGAGACTTAACCTGTCGGACTATAGGCCGCCATAATCCGATGACAAACATAACTCCTCCGAAATAGCTGTAAATTTCCGCCAGCAATAAAGGAATAGACAGCCATAGAGCATCAAAGTTGATAGAATGAGTTATCCGCCATTGTAAATACCAAGCACCAAAAATTAAGTTGATTTCCGCTAAGTACCGAAAAAGTAGGGTTCTTTTTTTCAGTGTTGTACGGCTATTACCGGAAAAATTCGCTGAATCATAACTGGAGGACGCTGAGTTCATTTTGCTACCGAAAATAAAATTTAAATTAGTCAATTATGCGGTTGTTTGTTTTTACAAGAGTCCTGTATTCGATTTGAACTCCCATGGTTGTCCATAGCCAGTCTATAGTCCTTGATATTTTTTAGATATCACTGAGGATTCCTGTAGCTTGTTAAAGTAGAGTTGTTATTTAATGTATCAGATTTTTGGTGTCATTTCTAACTATAGCGAAGTAATTCTCTCTTCTCTAGCTCTCTAGTCCTCCCTGAATGGTTCTCAAATCTTATTTGTAAATGATACAGCAACACCGTCACCACAAACTATTAAAATGGATTGCATTGTTCCTAAGTGGAGCATTTTTGCAATTTTTGTTCTGCGTGCCTACAGTATCTTTAGCACAAAATTCTACTCCTAATAGCTGTAGTCAAATTTCAGCGCCTCTGACACCGGAGGAACAGATTTACGCTCGTGCAGCTTGGCAATATTTTGTCAATAACTATCAAGCAAATACAGGGTTTACTAATTCTACTGGTGGTTATCCTTCTGGTACTCTCTGGGACATTGGTAATTACCTAATGGCTTTGAATGCAGCGCGGTGGATGAATTTGATTAACCAGTCGGAATTTGATTCACGCTTTAATAAATTTCTTACCAATTTTGCTAATCTTAGTTTATTTGAAAACGCTTTACCAAATAAGGTATATAATGCTGCTAATGGAAAAATGACTGATTATGGTAATAAACCTGTAGAAAAGGGGCTGGGTTGGTCAGCTTTGGATATTGGTCGTATATTGGCTGCTTTTCATATTATTGGTACTTGTCATCCTCAATATAAAAATTGGTTGAAGGGAGTTCTCAGTAAGTGGCAGTTAGCAAGATCACTGAAAGATGACCAACTTTACGGAGCGCTTGTCTTGCCTAATGGTAAAACATTGTTGGTACAAGAAGGGCGACTTGGTTATGAGGAATATGCTGTTAGGGGTTATGAACTATGGGGATTTAAAGCACCCAAAGCAGCGGCTTTAGAGCCTTTCAAACTTGTAGATATTAATGGGGTGAAAATTCCTGTTGATACCCGTGATTTTCAAAGCACTAATGCTAATAATTATGTAGTTGGTGAATCCTACATTCTTGATGGCATTGAATTTGGCTTAGAAGGTTATTTAAAAAAATATGCTGCTGATGTTTTAGAAGTACAAAAGCGACGCTTTGAATCTACGGGACAACTAACTGCTGTTTCTGAAGACAATATTGATCAACCCCCTTATTTTCTCTACAATACTATATACTCTAATGGAGTTGCTTGGGCGACAATTACGGAGAAAAATAAGCCCTATACAGAGTTGCGGAGTATTAGCACTAAAGCTGCCTTTGGTTGGCGCTATCTTTACCCAGGTAATGCTTATGCTCAAAAGGTTTTTGATGCGGTTAAGGATTTACGTGATCCTAAAGGTGGTGGCTTCTACGCTGGACTGTATGAAGAAACAAAAAAACCTAATAAATCCCTGACAGGTAATACTAATGGCCTAATCATGGAGATTTTATATTATAAAGCTAGAGGAAATCGCCCCTTAATTGGTGGTAATGGGGTGAGTTTTGCAAAAATACCGTCTGGTGATTCTAAACCCTCAGATTCTAAACCCCCAGATTCTAAACCCTCAAATTCTAAACCCCCAGATTCTAAACCCTCAAATTCTAAACCCCCAGATTCTAAACCCCCAGATTCTAAACCCCCAGATTCTAAACCCCCAGATTCTAAATCACCTGCTGCAAATTCGCCTCTAGCCCAAAGTCCTATTCCCATAAATGTTAAACCTGCTAAGACTAACACAGCGACTAACCCACCTCCGCTGATAGTTAAGCCTATCCCATCCTTGGGTGTCCCGCAGCCAGCTAAACCATTACCTAAACCGTTAACAGTTGTCCAAAGACGCTATGCTCAAGCGGCCTGGAACTATTTCTCCGCTAATTCTCAGCCTAGCACAGGATTGGTGAGCGATCGCTCTGATGTTAAGGGTTCAACATTGTGGGGATTAGGAGACTATTTAACAGCACTCAATGCAGCATGGGCTATGGATATAATTTCTCCCAAGGAATTTGATCAACGCATTCGACAGTTGTTGAGTGCTTTAGCGCAGATACCGCTATATGCAGGGGAATTACCGAGTCGGGGTTATGATCCGCGAACATTGCAACCAGTAGATTATGGAGGTAATCCAGTCCCTGAAGGTACTGGTTGGTCGTCTTTAGATGTGGGAAGACTATTAACATCCCTGTATAATTTAAAAACAGATCACCCCGAATATACGGAAGTTGTTGATCAAATTGCTCTCGACTGGTCATACTTGCGGGTCGTGCGGGAAGGTATTCTTTCTAGCGCCAATGTCACCAAAGATAAAAGTGGGCGGTTAGTCCCCAGAATTAATCCTGAAACCCGTTTGGGTTATGAGGAATATGCTGCTAGAGCGTTTCAATTGTGGGGCTTTAATGTTGATAAATCTGCTGTGGGTGGTGAATATAAAACAACATCAGTTGAGGGGGTAGAAGTCCCCATTGAACGGCTGCGTAAAGATACAAAATCAAAGGTTAATCAATATACCGTTAGTAATCCTTTTCTGCTGTATGCTCTAGAGTTTGGTTTAGATCCAAAAATGCGATCGCTCTTTACAGCAGTATATCAAGCTCAAGCTCAACGCTACCTTAAGACTCAGACTCTTACAGCCTCAGCTACTACTCTCATTGAGCGTCAACCTTACACCATCCACAGTTCAATTATTGGTCAAAATCAGCCTTGGGCAGCTTTAGATGATGATGGTAAAATACTACCAGAGGGAAGATTAGTCAGTTCGGCTGTAGCATTTGCCTATTATGCTTTATTGCCTAAAGATACCTATGCTCAGGAATTAATCAAGGCAACAACGGACTTGTACAACCCTTTATTGGGCTTTTATGAAGGTTTTTATGAAAAAACAGGTAAAACCGCTCTTGGTTCTACTAGTAGCACTAACAGTATGATTCTACAATCTTTACTGTATACAGCAACAAAGCAACAACCCCTCCTCCGTCCTAATACGGATATGAAATCACCCTGGTGGCGAGCAGTAGCTGATGGTAATTCTGGTCGGGGTCTACCGAATACTTCTACTCAAAAAACACAATTTGTGACTAATGGCACTGAAAATTACTGGATTACTGTCACAGATGACAGGAATTAACTTTGGATGATTTAGATACTTGAGGTTAGTAGAATTACTTGATTCTTGTCGCTATGGAGGAGATAAATGAAGATAAATCTGATATACCAACCCAAATTCATAAATACTGACATAAAATATATAGGATTTACACAAAACAGCGGAAAAATAGCGGTAATATCTTCCGATATCTTGCTATATTAATTACTACTGCCTAAAAATAAGGTTTATGAGTCCACGCCAGCTATCAGCCATATCTGCTGTTAATCTTGGATACATTAACTCACCCTAGTAAATTGGTAAAGGTATTAATATGAGAATATTCCTTCTATTCCCTTGCGTAGCTGTTTTGTAAAATGTTACTCTCACTAGACCCGCGAAAACGAATACTATATTTATTTTTCCCAATAAGTATCATCACTATTTTCGGGATTAAATCTGTATCTGCTGCTCCTATCCAACCAGATAAAAATTGGGGTTCAGTCTCACTTGTGATAGAACCCGTTCCTGTGGTTGATAATTTACCAAATTCACGCCAAAATAACGGGGATATTACAGAAACAGATTCCTCTATTTTTTTCCCACTAGATGAAAACTCGAACTCATTTCCAGAATTGACCGCACAAATTACACATTTTGGTATTTTAGAAAACTTAAACATAGTTTCTGACAGCAGCTTTCCTCCTCAGAATTTGCAGTCAATACCAGTATTAATTGCTGCACCTGAAAACTTTAATCCTCAGCTAAGGTTAACTTCCCAACAAGTATCTCTTCCGCAAAGACAACCAACTCCTACGGTACAATCAACTTCACAACCAACTCCTACAGTACAACCAACTTCAAAACCAACTCCTACAATACAACTAACTTCAAAACCAAATTCTACTACACCTCGGTCAGCGTTTGTTTTGGAAAGTGTCCAAACAGGATTTCGTAAGGATATGAATAGTTCCCCGCAGGAGAGCCAAATTATTGAACCAGTGTTTCAATTTCGGTTATTTAATGGAGAGAAAATTAAATTGAAAACTGCTTTTAATAAGTTAAGTCAACCGAAATTTACATCTCTTACTAATATTCCTCTTCAGTTAGGATGGGAAGGGAAAACAGGTAAATATAATATAAAATTAGGAGCAGGAATTGATCTATTTAATCGCTTACCAATGGCTCTCAATTTCAATGCTCAGATAGATAGACCAATTTTCGTTAAACTCAATCCAGATAATAGCATTAAATCAAGTTTATTTTTATCAGCAGTGTTAGAACAAGGTCCTTATAAAACTAGTGTGAAAACACTGGAAAATCAAATTACAGCTACGCGCTCTGGTTTCAATACTTTTTGGCAAATTGACCCTAATACTAGCTTTTTTGGCTCTTATCGTGTGGGTTTATATAATGATGGTAATTTTGAACAACAGATTTTTAATCGCTTGGAACATAAGTGGGGTGAATTTTGGTTTGCTGGTAATATTTTTGCTTGGAAATATGCAAGCGATAATCAAGAAAGTAGTGGCTATTTTTCTCCAGTATCTTCTCTAGTTTACAACGGTGAAATCGGATGGGGAAAAAACATTTTTCCTTTTTTAAATTGTCGTTTAAATACCACCTTAGGGAGACAAATAGTTAATGGTAGTAAAAGTGGAGGTACTGGCTATCAAACTCGCTGTACCGTCAAAATGTCACCAACTATAGGCTTAGACTTAGGTTATAGTTTAGGTAAGTCTCACAATCTCATGACTGGAGAAAGTCTGTACAATAATCAGACATTAACAGGCCAATTACAGATAAAATTTTGACCTGTTTTTTGACTGATAACTCAATATTTCACAAGTAGAAAAAAGCAAAAGCAGAGAAATCGAAATCATAAATTATCGAATTTCACAGCATCAAAATAACCTTTTTCTTTACTCTTTTATTCCAGCCCAAACAGTGAGAGGTTTACCAACTTTTTTATAAAGTAAGCTTTCTAAAATTACACCATTATTATTGGCAGTAAGAGCTTTATTTGGCTGATTTAAAGATTCATAAAACCCGTTATACCAACCTTGATCAGATTTAAGTTGAGTTTGCACAAAATTAAATAATTTGCCTGTATAATCAGTATTATACAGGACGTGCCAACCTACTGCGGCCTTAGCACTGAGAAAACGTAGATCATTGTATTTTTTCCCTGTTCCTGTGATAGTTGCCCAAGGTTCTCCATTCACAAATAAACTACTATAAACAAAGTAAGGAGCGCGATCTAAATTATCTTCCGTGACAGCAGTTAAAAAATTAGTTCTTTGATAACGAGCTTCTTGTGCAGCTAAAATTCGGTCTGAAAATGCTTTAGGTAAAGCTTGAAATCCGGTTTCAATGCCATCTAAAATATAAGGCTCGCTGAGAACATAATTATTTGCACCTGAATTTTGATAATCCCGTCGATCATAAGGAACACCCTGTCCATAGAGATCCACAAAGTCTGTATTAGATGTGTAATCTAAAGCTTTTTTAACATCTAAGCCCCAGAGTTTTAATCCATAAGCTGCGTAATTTTCATAACCTAAACGCCCTTCTTGGTTATACTGTTCTTCACCAGAAATAACAGAAGTACCGTACATTTGCCCGTTTTTGACCAAGCGCTTGATTTGCCAATGTTTCCAAACGGCTTCTGTTTGTGGTTGCATTTTGGGATATTTTATACCGACAATATTCAGCCATATAGCTAAACGTCCTAAATCCAAAGCAGACCAACCAATTTCTTCTCGTTTATCTAATTGACCATAATTTACAGGTATCAATGTTTTTGAATTATAGACTTTATTCGGTAATTCTCCCTTATACAAAGGCATAGACGCTAGAGTTTTTAACATCTGACTCATTTTGCTCTCAAACTCTTCTACGGTAATGATATTAAGTTCTTTAGCACTGACCAAAGCAGCCATAGCAGCGGCTTGGTCCCACATAGTAACAGAGGCAAAATTATTTACAGAGTTAACCAAGCCAGTTTTATCATTCCAATTACGTTGGAAGTATAACCAAGCTTGACGCGCCATTGCAGTTTCCTCTGTGGTTAATGTCCCACTTCCGGGCGCAATATAGGGTTCTTGGGTGGTTGTCAATTCGGTAGCGGCAATGGGTTTACCTGCGACAATTGTTAATTTAGTATTCAGCTTGCTAATACTATCGGTATTTATAGTTAAATACTTTGACAAAGAATTGAAACCTATAATTGCAATTACAGCGGTTATAACTCCGCCAAAGGTAGCGAGAAAAGATAGTTTTTTTGATGGTGGCTCAAAATCAGAATTCATCATGGAATTGGTAATTGGTAATTGGTAATTGGGAATACAATTGAGGGTTTTTTCTTGTCTAGTTTTTTTAAGTCGGGACTTACGCAAAATATCTTTCTGTAGGGGCGAACGGCCGTTCGCCCTAAGTCCCCATTTCTGTTCTCTGTACCTGAAGTTGTTCGTGTATTGCGTGACTCATGCGTAAGCCCTATCCAGGATAGATAGGAGATGATTAGGGTTGTTTTTCCTTAGCCCAAACTGTCAACGGTTTGCCCACACGACGATATAGTATTGCTTCTAACACTATACCGTTAGTATTGACAGTTAAAGCTCGATTTGGTTCTTGAGTTTCCTCATAAAAACCTGCAAAAACGCCACGATTTGGGTCAGCCAGCCAGCGCGTACCCTTATGAAGTCTTTCTGTATAGGGAGTTTGAAAGAGCATATTCCAGCCTATTGCGGCTTTAACACTACTACCCCGATAAACAAAGGCATCTTTACCAGATGAGTCTATACTTTTCCAGGGTTGACCATTGACAAAAATACAATTGTAGACAAACCAAGGCTCTCGATCTAAATTATCCTCAGACCAGGCTGTGAGTTGATTGGTGGCTTGATAGCGACGTTGTTGAGCTTGGAGTAACTTGGCTGCATATTCCGCAGGTAAAGCCTGAAAACCACTTTCCAACCCATCCAAAATATAGGGTTCACTCGTGACATAATTATGATAGGTGGTGCGTTTATCCGCTGGTACTTCCACACCCATAATATTGACAAATTGAGTTTCAGTCTTAGTATCGAGTGCTTTGGGAGCTACAATCCCAATTTTTTGTAATCTATAGGCTGCATATTGTTCATAACCTAGCCGTCCTTCTTGGTTCCAGGTTTCTTTACCATTTTTAATCCCTGTCCCCATTAGCTGTCCATTCGCTACTAACCGCTTTAACTGCCAACGAGCCGTGACTGCTTTACTGGCCGCAGCGTGTTTAGGGTATCGAGTTTGGATTATATCTAGCCATTGCACCAGTCGTGCTAAATCAATGGCCGAAAACCCAATTTCTTCAGGTTGTGCCAATTTGCCGTAGTTAACCGGGATTAAAGTTTTCGCGTTATAGGCTTTGTTTGGTAACTCATTCCGGTACAAAGGTATTTTGGCTAGGGTGGCCAATACTTCCTCTATCCATTGATCAAATTCTGCCGGCTTAAGCAAGCCTAATTCCCGTGCTGCTACCATACCAGCTAATTGACTACCTACGTCCCACATTGTTGTACTGGGAAAGTCCGCAGCGGAAGAAACTAAACCCGTGGATAAACGATTTTTCTGGAAATAACGCCAAGCTGTACGGGCTAATTGTATATCTTCTGCATTCAGCCGATTTTGACCAATGGAAGTAACTGGAGTTGGGAGAATGTTAGTCTCACGCCATTGTATTCCTTTATGCAATCCAAAGCCAACTAAAGCGATCGCTATAGCGACAATAGTTTGTTTTAATAAACTAGGTTGGATTGGAGTAGGATTGATAGTTGTATCTTGTGTCATAGTTAACGGGGAATAATATTAAACAACACTTCTTTTTTTACCAGCCACCAGAAGCAGCCCACAGCTACAGCCTGAGCGATAGTAGTGACTATGGGATTACCATTAACTAAAGCCGGAATTAAAAACCAAATCACTGTGACTGGAACGTGAACAATATAGACATACAAGGAGTTTTGACCCAAACTAATCAACAGTTTCCCCAGAATTTTATTTAACGGTTGCCAAAATGTATCCACAATGATATACAGCAATGGGAAGAAACCGATGTGATTAATTAAACGCAAAAAACCCACCCGACTGCGGTCTGTCCATGCTAACCAAGCAACTCTATCTGAGAATTTGGCTGGCCAAGCACCAAGCTGAATATCATAATGTGCGGTTACAATTGAGCCAGTGACGATTAATACCAAGCCTAAAACTAGGGGAATTTTCGGAATTTTTCCCCATAATTCTTGTAGCTTTTGACGATAGTAACCTGCTAGTACACCATGCACGTATAAAATTTGCCAACCAGCTAAAGCAAAGTAAGGATGTTCTCTGTCTAAAGGATGGAAACTCAAGGCATAAGGATGTAATTGTTGGATACTCCAAAATGTCCAGGAAATAGCTAAAACAGGCAACCAAAAGCCTTTCCTTAACATCCAGAAAATGGCTGGGGAAAACAGCAACAGCAATACATACAGTTGCAAAATGTCAATGACAGGTGGTGCTAAATGGAATGTAGCTGCCGCTAGTAATATTTGCCACCAAGTCCCAGGCGCGAAATCAAAGGCCGGACGGGTCCAACCGGGGGCAATTATACTTAATAAACCCAGGACAGACATTAAAATGAAACTGGTGAGATAAAGTTTTCCAGAACGCTCTAACAGTTTTTTCATGGCTTCGGAAAAGCCAACTTTATTGATACGTCCTAATGTCACCATTCCTAATACCAGTCCAGAGAGAAATACAAAGCCTTCGGCTGCACTGGCGTAAATATGCCCCCTGTTGATAGCACTGAAATAAGAAGAACTTTCTAAATGATTGAATACCATGGAAACGATGGCAATGCCCCGGAGAAAATCAATCCTTAGATCTCGATTTCCGTAGAGCGTGGGATCATAGCGCCAGGATACAGGAGGATTGTTTGTTGTAATTGTATTGTTATGCACAGGATATGGTTACTTTCGGTTATTTAACTATTTGGTTTTAGAACGGGAACTAACTAAATATTTTTTCGTAGGTTTTTACCTCTTCTTTGTAATGGAGTACGCATAAAATGAGAATTACTGATAAGATAATACCCTAAAGCCAGAAATAAAATCTAAAAATCCTGAATTTTCTTGATCTGTTTGCAGTAGCACTTCGCTATCAGTAAATAAGTGTAGATAGGTAAAATACAGCATCATTAATTTTACGTACGTATGATTATATATTTTGGTGTTTTTACGTCTACATACTCAAGATAGCCAAAATCACAACACTTTTCACTAGGGGTAAATTTAAATATGAAAGCATTATTACGCAATGACGAAGCCGGAAGAATTGAAGCACTTTTACAATACAGAATTCTTGATACTCAGTCCGAACAGGAGTTTGATGATATTACCCGTTTAGCTTCTTTTATTTGTGGAACTCCTATGGCCGTAATGACCTTAGTTGATACGGACCGCCAATGGTTTAAATCTAAAATTGGACTAGAAGCATCAGAAACACCCCGTAGTATTGGTTTTTGCAATCATGCTATCCAGCAACCAGATCCCATGATCATTCCCGACGCTACTTTAGATCCAAGATTTGTGAATAACCCTTTGGTGACATCAGATCCCAATATCCGTTTTTACGCGGGCATACCCCTAATTAATAATGAAGGTTATGGCTTAGGAGCGTTGTGTGTTCTTGATGACATACCAAGACAACTCGCATCACAACAGATAGAGGCATTAAATATTTTAGGTCGCCAAGTCATGAAACAATTAGAATGGCGGCGTAATTTAGATAGTTTGCTCCTCTCAACGGTATTAGATACAGTTAATGCTTTAGTGGTAGTTCTTAACCCAGAAGGGGAAATTATTGGATTTAATCGAGCTTGTGAAGAAACCACGGGTTATTCTTACAATGAAGTTAGAAATCAATGCTTTTGGAACGTATTTACAGAACCAAAACGCTGTCGAACGGTGCGATCTATTTTTGAAAAAATTAGATTAAGTAAAGGGTTAAAAGAATATGAAAATTATTGGCGAATAAAAGATGGAAATCTGCGGCTAATTAATTGGTCAAATAGAACGGTTGCAAATGAAAATGGTGAAATTGAATTTATTGTTTGTACCGGCATAGATATCACTGAACGCAAACAAGTTGAAGAGTCTCTAAAACAGCAATTAGCAGCAGTAGAAGCGGCGAGTGATGGCATTAGTATTGTTGATAAACAGGGTAATTATCTTTATCTAAATAGCTCTTATGTGAATATATTTGGCTATAGTCATATCACGGAATTGCTAGGAAAAAAATGGCAAGAAGTTTATGAACAAGAGCAGATTAACTTGTTTGAAAAAAAGATATTTCCTGAACTAATGAAACAAGGTTACTGGCATGGAGAAACAATTGCTCAGAGAAAAGATAGCAGCAACTTTGCCGCAGAAATGTCTCTGACGAAGTTGAAAGATGGAGGATTCATTTGCGTAGGCCGTGATATCAGTAAACGCAAAGAAGCCGAGGAAGAACTAAAATACTTTAACTTGCGATCGCAATTATTAGCTGATATTACTTTAAAAATCCGCGGTTCTTTGCAGATAGATGATATTCTGCAAACGAGTGTTACAGAAGTACAAAAACTGTTGAAAACTGACCGTGTAGTGATTCTAGAGTTGTTGGCCGATGGCTCTTTAACAGCGCGGAAAGAAGCATTAATTCCCGGTATTCCAGTTGTTATGGGGGCAAATATTGTTGAGCCTTGTTTGACAAAAAATTACATCGAGAAATATACTCAAGGATGGATTGGTGTAATTAATGATATTGAAAAAGCTAACATTCAACCTTGTCATATCGAACTATTGCAAAAGTTTAATGTCAAAGCTAACCTAGTTGTTCCTATTTTTCTCAAAGATGAATTTTGGGGTTTACTAATTGCTCATCATTGTACCCAACCCCGTCAATGGACTAACTGGGAAATAGAATTTCTCAAATCTTTATCTGATCAAATAGGTATTGCTTTAGCTCAAGCTAAATTGCTGCAAGTGGAAATCCTACAAAGACGAGAATTGGAAATTGCTCGTCATCAAGCTGAGTTAGCATCTCTATCCAAAAGTAGTTTTTTAGCGAATATGAGTCATGAAATTCGTACTCCCATGAATGGCATTTTGGGTATGACTGGTTTATTATTAGAAACTCCTCTCAACCCAGAACAAAGAGATTTTTTAGAAATAGTTCGCGTGAGTGGTGATGCTCTTTTATCTCTGATTAATGAGATTTTAGATTTATCTAAACTTGAAGCTGGAGAAATGATCATCGAAAGCATAGATTTCGATCTTTGCAATTGTCTGGAAGAAGTGCTAGATTTATTAGCTCCTCAAGCACATAAAAAAGGACTAGAAATTGCCACACTGGTACAACAGAATATTTATAAATATCTGAGGGGAGATGTTGGCCGATTACGACAAATTATCATGAATCTAATTGGTAATGCTATTAAATTTACCAAAGAAGGAGAGGTATTATTAGAAGTAGAATTGAAGTCAGAAACTCAGGATCTAGTTATTCTCAATTTTACTGTTATAGATACAGGAATTGGTATTAGTCTTCAAGATCAAAACAAACTTTTTCAAGCATTTAGCCAAGTTGATGCTTCTATTACCCGTCAATATGGTGGCACAGGTTTGGGATTAGCAATTTGTCAACAATTAGTAAGTTTAATGGGAGGAAAAATTGGCGTAAAAAGTCAGATGGGTAAAGGATCTCAATTTTGGTTTGAGCTACCTTTTATGAAACAAATCCAGCCTTCTTCTCAGATTTTAGACCTTAATATATTGACTAATAAGCGGTTGTTAGTAATAGATGATAATGGGACTAACCGGAGAATTATTTATCATCAAGCTACTCATTGGGGAATGTGGGTAGATGAAGCTGCTTGTGCAAATACTGGTCTTGCAGCTTTACAAAAGGCTGCCGAAAATCACCCCTATGATATTGTTCTAATTGATATGCAAATGCCTGTGATAGATGGTCTAACGCTGGGAACAAAAATTAAAACTAATTCGGCTATTAGCAATATTCCTTTAGTTCTATTGACTTCTAGTAATCAAAAGGATGAATCAAAAAAAGCAATCAACATAGGATTTATTAGTTATTTAGTTAAACCAATAAAGCCTTCTCGTTTGCTAGATACTATCATGGATATTTTAGGAAGCCAACCAAAATTAGATAATTTCCAATCTTCTAAAATTGAACAACATTTTATAACTATGTTGGATCAAAAAATACCTGATTCTACAAAATCAAAGTTAAAATTGCTCGTAGCAGAAGATAATCCAGTTAATCAAAAAGTTATCCTCAAGCAACTCGACAGTTTAGGCTATAAAGCCGATATTGTAGCCAATGGCCAAGAAGTTTTGGAAATGTTGGATAACATTGCCTATGATTTGATTTTGATGGACTGTCAAATGCCAATTCTCGATGGTTTAAAAACTACAAAAGTAATTCGTTCTCGGCAAATAAATTCATTTGTTAATCACCGACAACCTATAGTTATTGCTATTACTGCTAATGCTATGAAGGAGGATCAACAGAATTGTTTAGATGCTGGTATGGATGACTATTTTAGCAAACCAATTACTAAGGATAAATTAGCAACATTATTAGAGCTTTGGAGTTCGAGAATTATAGCGGGACGAGTAGTGACTATTCCTCAACCTGATCCAGTAGTTTTAATTACAAATAATCCGTTAACAGATTTACCAATTGATTGGGAACATCTACATCAAATCTCAGAAAATGATCCAGAATTTGAGTTAGAAATATTAAAAGTTTTTGTGGAAGATAGCCTGTTTCATGTAGAGGGAATTAAAGCCGCAATTGCCGTTAATGACTTTCCTCAACTAGCGAGGGAAGCTCATCATCTTAAAGGTTCTAGTGGTAATATTGGCGCTACAGCCATACAGAAAATTGCCGAAGAACTAGAACAACTCAGTCGCAAACAGAGTTTTGTTGGTGCTGATGAATTTGTACTAGAATTAGTTGATTTTATAAATAAGATTCAAGCTTTTTTAACTAAGTGCTGAAAAAGTTTTTTCCTGCTCTTACAAAGCTATTTTGAATCATGAAACTCTTGTGGTGCGGGCATCTTGCCCGCTAGATATGTACCTCATAATACCGGGAAGTATATCCGATATTCCGCACTTCATAATGTAGTATAAGCCTTTTCAAGAGTACCCTTAATAAGGGTTAAATGACTACGTATTAAAACTTAAAATATTTGAAAAATATGTATGGTTAAAATGTCCAGATTCTTGATTAAATCGGCGATCTAAGGTATTATAAATGCGATCGCCAGTGGGGATTTATTAAACTTGTGAAAATATGATCTTCCCATTTACCATTAATCATTAAATAATCTCTAGCATATCCTTCCACCACAAAACCGAGTCTTTTAAGAACATTACCACTACGGCGATTATGTGGCATATAATTAGCCATTATGCGGTGTAGATTTAATTCTTCAAAAACATAGTTAATAGCAATAGAGAGGGCTTCTGTCATGTAACCATATCCTTGGGCTGATTCTGCTAAACTATATCCTAATTGACAAAATTGAGCAGCACCATAGACAAAATTATTAAAATTCACAGTTCCGACAATTTTTCTAGGCTGGTATTTTGGATAAATAAATAATTTTAATGAACCTATGTTCACAAATTCCCAAAAATTAGTTTCTACTTGATATTCCCAATATTCTTGGGTAAAAAAGTTTTCGTCCCATTCAGGATAAAATGGTGTGAGATATTCCTTATTTTCAATAAAATAGTTGAGTATGTAAGGAATATCCTCCATAGCTGCCATTCTTAATAATAGGCGATCGCTTTTCAGAATTGGTGGCTCTGATGTCATATAATCAAAATTAAATATTTTCTATCAGCTATACTAATTTGAACTCAAACCAAAAGACCGCAAAAAGGATCATAACAGTGGAAATACGCTACAATTGGCAACCAACAGAGATTTTAACCATATATAATACCCCATTTCTCGAACTAATTTATCAAGCTGCTACGGTGCATCGTCAACATCATAAACCGGAACAAATACAAGTTTGTAAACTTATCTCCATTAAAACTGGTGCGTGTCCAGAAGATTGCGGTTATTGCGCTCAATCTTCCCGCTACAAAACGGAGGTAAAACCCGAAGCACTATTAGAAAAAGCCACAGTGATGAATATTGCCAAAACAGCCAAAGAAAGCGGTGTTAGTCGGGTTTGTATGGGTGCTGCATGGCGAGAAGTCCGGGATAATTCCCAATTTGAGGAAGTCCTGGATATGGTCAAGGATGTAACCAGCATGGGTTTAGAGGTATGCTGTACCTTGGGAATGTTGACGGAAAATCAAGCTAAACGGTTAGAGGATGCGGGATTATATGCTTATAACCATAATCTCGATACTTCAGAGGAATACTACAGCACAGTGATTACTACTCGAACTTATAGCGATCGCTTAAATACCATTGCCAATGTTCGCCAAACTAATGTTACCGTATGTTCGGGCGGTATTCTCGGTTTGGGGGAAAATATTAGCGATAGAGTCGGAATGTTACATACTCTCTCAAGTTTACAACCTCATCCCGAATCTGTACCCATCAATATTCTTTCTCAAGTTCCCGGTACACCCTTAGAAAATCAACCAGATGTACCCATTTGGGATGTAGTGCGAATGATTGCGACTGCTAGAATTATTATGCCCCAATCTGACGTGAGACTGAGTGCGGGTAGAGCAAGACTTTCCCAAGTAGAACAGGCTTTATGCTTCATGGCTGGTGCAAATTCCATCTTCTCCAGCGATGATCATAAAATGTTGACGGTGACTACTCCCTGTCCCGATTATGACGCAGATAAGGAAATGTTGAATTTGCTAGGGTTGGAAATGCGTCCCCCATTCCAAAAGCAGGAAAAAACACCAACTCCAGCAATGATATAACAAAAGTAGGTTGGGTTAAGCGACAGCACCACCCAACCAATTGACCTAAATTATCTTCTATTTCATCTACAAAACTTGATATAATCAGAAACAGATCTAAATTCTTGGAAATATTTAAGCATTAAATAATATGGACACTGAACAACTGAAAATACAAATTGAAGAACAGAGAAATTTATTAAACACCGATAGACTTGATGTATCTTTCGGAGAAATAATGCGTATGTATGAAGATAAAGAAATTGTTATTAAACCTGCATTTCAAAGATATTTTCGTTGGGATGACGGCAATTTTGCCACTGCTCTTTATGATGTTATTACAATTGGTGTTGCAGAAAACTATGATTATTACAAATCTCAACCATCAGACGTGATTTTAAATAAAATAAATCAGGAGGTGCGTACAGATACAATTTTAATAAAGTTTTCCAGAAGAGGAGGAAATAATCAAAAAGCGAGAATTATCAATCGGCTGAGAGAAGCAAAGAGAATATTTGGAAACATCAATAAATAATGACTAATCAGATCAAATTAGAACTTAGTATTGATGATGTTTGCAATCCTATTCTCATCTATCATATCGAATCTAGATTTCCACAATTTAAACAATATCCAGAGCCAGATAAATTTAATAGAAAAGTAAATTTTTTTGATAAATTGGCAAAATTTTATAAAACTACTCCTTTAGAAATTAACCCAAATATCAATACAGAAAGCAATGTTGGTTTTAATGTGTTAAATAGAATATTAAGTGATTTTAATGTAGAAAAGATTCCAGAATATCCAGAGCCTCAATAAAAGATGAACTTGCTAAATTATTGCAAATCAGAAATTCAGTTGCTCATGGACAAAAAAGTGCTATAGGTGTTAACAGAGAAGATTTAGAAAGAGCAATTAAAGTAGTTGATAAACTTATGGAGTTAGTATTTGAGAGAATTAAAACTGGGTTTATAGAAAGATCCTATCTCAAATAGTAAGTATCTGATATCATGTTCGCCCAATCACTTACGATATAGTTTATCATTGTATTACCTTTTCCCAATTATCAATTACCCATTACCAGTCACAACAGACACAATCAAAAAAATTGAAAGCTAAAATATAGCTACAAATTTTTTTTAGTTTTAAGGAACAAGGAGCAAATTGGTCTGTAATTCATTAAACTAGGAAACGAGATATCTAAATTAAAAAAGGTAGGCACAATGAGTTCCCACGCCCTGTTATTAGTAAATCGTCATGCTCGTCAAGGACAAAAACGTTATGAGGAAGCGATAAATTGTTTACATCAATTAGGCTTAAAAATCATTACAGAATCTACAGAAAATCCCACACAATTGGGTGAACTAATTCGTCATTACCAACAAGAAATTAACTTGGTAATTGTGGGTGGTGGTGATGGTACACTCAACGCCGCTGTAGAGGCAATAGTTGATACTCAATTAACTTTAGGAATTTTACCTTTAGGAACTGCTAATGATTTAGCAAGAACTTTGGGAATCCCTAATTCTATCCCCCAAGCTTGTGAAATTATTGCTAACGGAAAGTTACGACGAATTGATTTAGGTTCAGTCAATGGTAAGTATTTCTTTAATGTTGCTAGTTTGGGTCTGAGCGTGAATATTACTCAACAATTAACTAAAGAAATTAAACAACGTTGGGGTATACTTGCTTATGCTGCTATCGCCTTCCAAGTAATTTGGAAATCCCGTCCTTTCAGTGCAGAAATTCAGATACATGGTGAATCAACTTTAGTGAAAACTGTACAAATTGCTGTGGGTAATGGTCGCTATTATGGTGGTGGTATGGCCATAGTTCATGATGCCGCTATAGACGATCAAAGACTGGATCTTTATAGCTTGGAAATTGATCATTGGTGGCAAATAATCCCATTACTTCCGGCTATGCGTGAAGGTAAACATATTAATTGGCCTAATGTCCGCGCCCTTCAGGGACAGGAAATCACAGTATATACCCGCAAACCCCATTCTATTAATACAGACGGAGAAATTACAACCCATACTCCCGCTACATTTCGCGTCATTCCTCAAGCAATCACTGTTTTAGTCCCAGCATGATCCTAGTATAATCATAATAGGCTGGAAACTCACACACTTCAGCACTAACAGCAAAATATCCAGCGGTTTTCACTTCTGAATTTTGTGTATAATACCATCATCACATCATAACTATGAATTTACGGTTTTCTCAAGAAATCAAATCCCTACTAGAACGTTTAAGTGAAAAACCGCTGACTTTAGCTGATATTCTGGCGGAAACATCCGAACGAGGTTTTAGCTTAGTAATGACATTATTAGTATTACCCTTTTTATTTCCTATGCCTCCAGGCTTAACCGGTCCCATGGGCGGTGCTTGCTTGCTATTATCATTACAGATGGTTTTAGGCAGAAAAACACCTTGGCTACCTAAAAAAATCGCTAACTATAAATTTTCTAACACCTTCGCCCAAATCATTTTACAAAATCTGCGGCGGGTTACTAGGGTATTAGAAAAAATTGCCCGTCCCCGATTACAAAAGGTCGCTAATCACCCTTGGATTTGGCGATTTAACGGGCTTTGCATTTCTTGGTTAACAGTATTATTAATTTCCCCAGTTCCCTTTACTAATCCCATTCCCACCGTGGGAATTTTACTTTTAGCAGTTGCTACCATTGAATCTGATGGATTATTAATGTGCATTAGCTATGTTGTCACCTTCTTAATTACTTTACTATTTGGTTTCATTGGTTATGCCCTGTGGTTAGCGCCCAATTTACTACCCGCTATTTTTAATTAACAGTCCCCACTCTCAAAATACGGGGATTTTTGATTCCCCTTCAAAACTTACTTAATGATACTTATGTCAGTAAAGTAAAAGTTTAAACTCCTATGGTGTGAATTAGTGATACCTCCCTATTTTATACCAAATTTAATCTAATTGCGCCTGCGTTTATATCTGTCTGTAATTCGCATCTACAGCTAAATCTATGCGTACGAGATAAGATGATAGAATCTTTTCTACAATCAAAGTGATATGGCTTCTAGGGAATGAGGGAAGCCTTTCAGTGGTGTGATAGGAGTGAAGTGCAATGTTAAGTCGCAAGCGAGTTCCAATTTTTGCAGATAGTCAAGAAGGTGATACTTACGCCTGGTTTTCTCAGCGGGCTTGGGTCGAAATTGATTTAGGGGCATTGTCTCATAATGTCCAGCAGTTGGTAAAGTTTTTGTCACCACGTACTCAATTAATGGCAGTTGTCAAAGCAGATGCTTATGGACACGGAGCGGTTACAGTGGCTAAAACTGCCTTAGAGGCGGGCGCTAGTTGGTTAGGTGTGGCCACTGTTCCCGAAGGTATTCAATTGCGAGAAGAAGGCATTAAAGCCCCAATTCTAATTTTAGGGGCAATCAACACCCCAGAGCAAATTCAGGCTAGTGCTAATTGGCAGCTTCAGCCTACACTATGTAGTCCTAAACAAGCTTTAGAATTTTCTAATACCTTAGAAAATATTAATAATCATTCATCCTTACCTGTGCACATTAAACTAGATACGGGAATGTCTAGATTAGGTACTAATTGGCAAGAAGCAGCAGATTTTGTACAGTTAGTACAAGGATTACCTCATTTAGATATTATCAGTATTTATTCTCATCTAGCAACAGCAGATAGCGCTGATGTCACAGTGATGTCAGAACAACATAAAAGATTTGAGGAAGCAATTGTACAAATTAAAGCTAAAGGTATCAAAATTCCCAGTTTACATTTAGCCAACTCAGCGGCGACCCTTACAGATTCAAGATTACACTATGATATGGTACGGGTGGGTTTAGCAATTTATGGGGTTTATCCTGCTACTCATTTACAAAATCAAATCAAATTGCAACCAGTTTTACAACTCAAAGCCAGAGTTACTCAAGTTAAAATCATAGCAGCAGGAACTGGAGTTAGCTATGGACATAATTATACTGCTTCTGAGGAAATGCGTCTAGCTGTGGTGGGGATTGGTTATGCAGACGGCGTGCCCCGTCATCTTTCTAATCAAATGCAAGTATTAATTCGGGGACAGCGTGTATCACAAATTGGCGCAATTACAATGGACCAAATCATGTTAAATGTAGATTCTATACCTGATTTACAAGAGGGGGAAATAGTGACTTTACTGGGAGAACAGGGACAAGAACAAATCTCCGTTGATGATTGGGCAAATCTCCTCAAGACCATTTCTTGGGAAATTCTCTGCGGTTTTAAACATCGTTTACCTCGAGTGGCTGTTATCTAGAAGGTTAGGTACTTGGGACAAAATCACCAGTACCCCATAGATGAATTTTCAACGTCAAACTATTTGATTGTTTTAATTGTTAATTTTAATTTTTAATTGCTTATGCCCTCCCCACTTTGGCCTTATATTACTCCTGGGATTCCTGACGAATTATTTGAGCATTTACCAGGAATTCCCTTCAGTCAGAGAGAATTAAGATTGCTGTTAATTTCCCAACTGCGGCTACAAGCAGATTCGATCTTGTGGGATATTGGCGCAGGAACAGGTACAATTCCTATAGAGGTCAGCTTATTGTGTCCCCAAGCGCGGGTGATTGCTATTGAAAGAGATGAGGATGTTGCTAATCTAATTAGACGTAATTGCGATCGCTTTGCAGTTAAAAACGTCCAAGTAGTTGAAGGTAGTGCCCCAGAATGTTTAGATCAAATTAAGTCACTACCTAACCGTATATGTATTGAGGGAGGTAGGGATATACAGGAAATATTCCAAGCTGCATGGCAATATTTACCAATATCTGGCAGAGTAGTCGCTACTGCTGCTAATCTAGAAAGTCTATATACTATTTCTCAAAGCTTTTCTCAGTTAAGAGCTAGAAATATTGAAGTTGTCCAATCAGCGGTTAATCGCTTAGAAACACGAGGTTATTCTCAAACCTTCGTAGCAGCAGATCCCATTTTCATTCTTAGTGGTGAGAAACTAGATTAAATTCCTTAGATTTTTGGTTTTGAGTTATACCCAAAATCCAAAATCCAAAATCCAAAATCCTATTGATTATGCCCTGGTCCCGAATTGTTAGTGGAATTATTGCGATTGTTATGGCGTTATCTTCAACTCTATTAGGAGGGTGGTATTTCACCATAGCGATCGCTATTGTCGTATTTTTAGGTCAACAAGAATATTTTAACTTAGTGCGTTCTCGCGGAATCACACCAGCGATCAAAACTACTATGTTTGTCAGTCAAGTTTTATTGGCAATTTGCACTCTCGATCCTAGTTTAGCGGATGCAATTATGCCCATAGCAGGAACGCTTATTTGTTTTTACCTACTTTTTCAACCCAAACTAGCCACCATTGCCGATATTTCTGCTTCTATTATGGGTTTGTTTTATGTCGGTTACTTACCAAGTTACTGGGTAAGGTTACGGGGAATTGATCATGATCTTACCAGCAATCTTCCTTTAAATGGTTATTGGCCATCTAATTGGTATGACATTACACAAGGCAATTTTAGTACCTTATCAACAGGTTTGACCACCACTATCCTCACTTTTTTATGTATTTGGGCAGCAGATATTGGCTCTTATACGTTTGGTAAATTCTTCGGTAAAACTCGGTTATCAGATATTAGTCCCAGAAAAACCGTAGAAGGTGCAGTTTTCGGTATTGTTGCCAGTGTGGCTGTTGCTACAACAGGATCTCACTTTCTCCATTTTCCCCACTGGTTAATAACTGGTGTCACATTGGGTCTAATTATTGGTATTGCTAGTTTGTTAGGTGACTTAACAGAATCTTTGCTCAAACGTGATGCTGGTGTCAAAGATTCAGGACAATTGATCCCCGGTCATGGGGGGATTTTAGACCGCACCGATAGCTATATTTTTACTGCTCCTTTGGTGTATTATTTCATTACCTTACTTTTACCTTTATTATAAAAAACTCTGTAATCGCATCGGAGATAAGATATAATTTTCACTTGTCCATATCAGTCACAATCGCCATATAATTTCTAGTAAATTTTTCTAGTAAATTTAGCCAGTATTGGGGTTTGATTTTTTAATGATTATGGGTTAACATTGATACGTCCATAACAAGTTAGTTGTTTTGGACTCAGGGCAATTTTTTCGATATCAACATCCGTTCCCAGATTTATAATATAAGGAGAAGTCCCTAAAAGATTTAGTACCTGTTGATCTGTAACGACCTGAATCTGTGTTAATTGCAGTTCTTGTCCATTGAGTAGCTCTAAGCCTAAATAAATATTGAAAAATGACCCGTCAGGATCAGAACTTGGGTTACCATGCAGGATCAATCCCTGATTTTCAAGGGTGATTTTTCGCCAAGTAATAGACTTGGAATTTAGGCTATATTCTGCTAATACTGTAATCAGTACATCATTTATAGCCGTCAATAATAATGGAGATGAGAGGGATTTATTTAGATCTGGTTCAGTCATGATCAGCTTACCAACCACGGGCACTATTGCTGATAATTGCAGCGGTTGTCCTTTTAATATTGATGCCACATTCAATTGGATCTTTTCTGCCTGAAGTTCGATCTGTGTAAGATAAATACCTTGATACACTGCATTACTAGCGGCAATAAGTACCCCAGGAATGCAGCCCGAAAGCAGTTGGCGATCGCTCGCTTCTATCTGTACCTGTAAATGAGATACTTGATTTAATTGGCTTCTTAACCAAAGCTTAATCGCTGATGTAAGAACTTTTGTAATAATCCTGACTTTAGTGTTAGTTGTATTTGGGGAACTTGGTTCTGTCATTTTTCGACCGTTCTATAAATGTAATCATACTCAAAAGCTGAGTATCTTAAACAATCCTTAACTCTAACATGGAAGTTTGTTAACAACAAAGTGCAAATATTAGCAGTATAAAAATATTCAGTAAGAAATTAACAATTTAGATATGGAGGCAAGGTTACAAAAAATTCTAGCTCAATGGGGTATCGCCTCACGCCGTGAAGCTGAAGAAATGATTAGGCAGTCACGAGTATGTGTGAATGGGGGAGTAGCACATTTAGGACAAAAAGTCGATCCCTACCAAGATAAAATCTCTATTGATGGTAAACCTGTGTTAGCGGAACAGCGTCCATCCAAAATATATTTATTACTGCACAAACCAGCAGGAGTGGTCTCTACTTGTTATGATCCCCAAGGAAGACCAACGGTTTTGGATCTGCTACCGTCAACATTAAGAACAGGATGGGGTATTCACCCGGTTGGACGTTTAGATGTAGACTCGACAGGGGCATTGATTTTAACCAATGACGGGGAATTGACCTATGGACTTACCCATCCCAGTCATAGTATTTCCAAGACCTACCGTGTTGTCGTTCAAGGACATCCCCCGGCAAAAGTTCTCAAAAATTGGAGTCAGGGTATAGTTTTGGAAGGAAAAATCACAAGACCGGCTCAAGTGCGGTTGATGGAAAATTATATTGATCAAAGCTGTTTAGAGATAGTTTTACAGGAAGGAAGAAACCGTCAAATTCGTCGTATAGCCGAACAGTTGGGATATCCAGTCATTAAGCTACATCGCACCGCTATTGGTTCAATTCAATTAAAAACATCAATAACAGCATTCTTGGCCTCTGGTAAATATCGTCATCTGAGTGGGGATGAAATTAGTTTTTTAAGTAAGCAGATAATTCGCGTGCCTGAAGATAAAGCCAAGTTAAGGAGTAAAATAAACACATGAAATGGTTCAGAAAGAAGGGTGAACAGCTAATCAAACCTTCTATCAAGGAACATCAAGCCGAAAAGTTAGAGCAACTTGGCTCTCAACTAGCTTCCCTACGACAAGAACAGGGACTGACTCTGGATGATTTGGTCGTGTTCACCAGAATTCCTCGACGACTTTTACAAGCTATTGAAGAAGGCAATTTAAATGATTTACCAGAGCCAATTTATACACAAGGATTAATTAAACAGTTTGCATACGCTTTAGGGGTTCGGGGAGTGGAATTTGCCAGTCATTTCCCCATTGGTTCTCAATCAGTGGGTGTTCAATCTCCCTGGAAAGGCCAGGCTATTCCTCAATTACGTCCTGTTCATCTTTACTTGCTTTACATTGGGCTGATTTTTTGCTCTGTTAACGGTTTATCCCAATTATTGAATCATGGCTCATTACAGGCAAATAATCGCCAAGTTCAACCGAAATCAGTCACTAAATCATCAAAGCAAGAAATAGCTAATAATAGACTTGTTAGCAAGAAAGAGAATCAATCCGTACAAATTGGTGTCACCTTAAAGGCCTCATCATGGATTAGTGTGGTTACGGATGGCAAAATTGCCTTTGAGGGAGTTTTACCACAGGGTTCTAGTCGCACTTGGAATGCCACTGATCAACTGACAGTAAAAACTAATAATGCTGGTGGTGTGTTGGTGAGCGTGAATCAGGAAGCAGCCAAGGAAATGGGGGAACTTGGGAAACCTCAAGAAATCAAGATTGCGGCCGAACCAAACTTATAGAAGAAGTCAGGAGTTAGGAGTCAGGGGGAAGAATATTTTTTTTGAAAGAATATTTTTCTTTTCTGTTCCCTATTACCCATTACCTGTCCCCTATTTCCTATTCTCCTCTATGGGCGCGTCCATAAAGCATAGTGATAGCTTTTAAGCGATCGCTTAATTCTGCCGTTAACATAGCTGCTTGGTAACGCCATTCCCAGTTTCCCTCCGCTGTGCTCGGAAAATTCATCCGTGCATCAGTTCCCAGGCCTAATAAATCCTGTAAAGGTATAATTGCCTGATTGGCAATAGAACTTAAAGCTAACCTAATTAAATCCCAGTGTATACCATCAGGACTCATACAACCCAAATACAACAATAAATTTTGCTTTTCGTAATCATTCGCAGCATTAAACCAGCCTAAAGTTGTATCATTGTCGTGAGTACCTGTATAAACTACGGCATTACGATTGTAGTTAAAGGGTAAAAACGAATTTCCGGGATCAGAACCAAAAGCAAACTGTAATACCTTCATTCCTGGAAATTCAAACTGATCTCGCAGTGCTTCCACTTCTGGGGTAATAATCCCCAAATCTTCCGCCAAAACGGGTAATTTGCCTAAACGCTTTCTAATTGCCTCAAATAAAGCCACTCCAGGGGCTTGAATCCATTCGCCATTCATAGCAGTTGTTTCTCCCTGGGGAACAGCCCAATAAGCCTCAAACCCCCGGAAATGATCAATGCGAATTATATCTACATAATCCAGCATCGCCTCAAAGCGTAATATCCACCAGTTAAAATCTTGTTTTTGCAATTCTTCCCAATTATAAACCGGATTTCCCCATAGTTGACCGGTGGCGCTAAAGTAATCTGGAGGAACTCCGGCCATTAAAGCTGCTGCTCCTGTTTCTTCGTCTAAAGCAAATATCTCAGGATTAGCCCAGACATCGGCGCTATCATGGGCTACATAAATGGGGATGTCGCCAATAATTTCTATGCCATTTTTATTAGCATAATTTTTCAGTTCTGACCATTGACGGAAAAACTCATACTGAACAAATTTGTAATAAAAAATCTCCTCTTCCAACTCTTTTTCTATCTCAGCTAAAGCTGCTGGTTCGCGCTTTGATAATTCTGGCTGCCAATTATGCCAGCCTTCACCATTTTGGGCATCTTTAATTGCCATAAATAGCGCGTAATTATCTAACCAATAACCTTTATCAGCACAAAATTTAGCAAAAGCTTGTTTTTGAGTTGAATTTGCTTTAGTTTTAAAATCCTCACAAGCTTTAATGAGTAAATTGACCTTAATGGGGATAACTTCGTTAAAATCTACCTTATCTTGGGGAAAATCTGGTAAATCAGCCAAATCTGATGTAATTAAAAAACCTTCCTCTAACAATTTCTCTGGACTAATCAAAAAGTAATTTCCCGCCATTGCGGAGTAGCACATATAGGGAGAATTACCGTAACCAGTTGGACCTAGAGGTAAAACTTGCCAATATTGCTGGCCACTATTTTTGAGAAAATCAATAAACCGATAAGCTTCTAAACCCAAATCCCCAATACCAAAACGACTGGGAAAAGAACTGGGATGAAGTAAAATACCACTTGATCTAGGAAAAGGCATAATTTACCGACAATATATTGTTTATCAGCAGAGTGCTAAATTTATATCATGGCATACATGACATAATCAGTTTTGACTATTTTGATTCGTGAAGAAATGAGAAGATTAATCAACGGAATAATTAACAAGTATGACTTACAGAAACCCTGCGCCCACGGTTGATATTATTATCGAATTAATTGATAGACCTCATCGCCCGATTATCCTGATTGAAAGACATAATGAACCTTTAGGTTGGGCTTTACCCGGCGGTTTTGTTGATTATGGCGAATCGGTAGAAAAGGCCGCAATTAGGGAAGCAGAGGAAGAAATAGGGTTAAAAGTGGAGTTAATAGAACAGTTATTAGTATATTCTGATCCCGGTCGTGATCCTCGTCAGCATACAATTAGTATTGTATTTTTAGCAACTGCTACGGGTCAACCCTTAGCGGGTGATGATGCTAAGAGTGTAGATATTTTCTCATCTTGGTGTGTTCCTGGTAATTTGTGTTTTGATCATGACCGGATTTTACGGGATTATTGGCAATATAGAAATTATGGGATACGTCCCAGATTGGGGTAAAAGAAACGGGCGTTGCTGATTAAGAGAGTAAGAGTTTCATTTTTTTGATTTTCCAATTTCATACCTCAATTCAGCAATGCCAAATGATGCTATTCAAAATTACAGCAGCATTATAATAATTTCAAACATTAACTAGGTCTTGTTCTTTAATATTTGTCTTGTTTAGCTCTGGAATGGCTTGAGCTATATCTGATTTTGTTGCACCTACGCACAATAAACCACGGATTAAAAGCTCTAAAGATGCTGAAGGATCACCTGCTTCTATTTTTGCAATACGTGATTGACTTGAATTCATCCGATTAGCTAAAGACTGTTGAGTGATTTTTTGATTCTTACGCATTTCTTTCAATCGGTGGCTTAAAGCTAATTTGAATTCTACAATTGCCTCTTCTTCTGGCATAAGTTGAAGGAAATCAGTAACAGTTCCAACTTGCCACCCTTTTGCTTCCAAGCGTTGACGTTTAGCATCATCCATAGCATTTACTTACCCTATGTTATTTAGGCTTCTCGATAATCCTTGATCCGTTTTTTAGAATTTTTTAGAACCTTTTGTGGAGTTTGATTAGTTTTCTTCGGAAATATATCTAATATTACAATGGCATCTACATCAATTAGATAAATAATTCGCCATATTTTATCTTTATCTTGAATGCGTAATTCATGACAGTCATTTTCTATAGAGGGCATAGGACGGGAGTGAGGCATTCCTATAGATTCACCTTGTTGTATTTTACGCAAAAGGAATCCTGCCTCTATACGTGCTTCATAAGAAAATGGAGGAGTTTTTATTTCCCCTTTTAGCCAAATAAGCGGTAATTCATCATTTACTTAATCTATTATTATCTTATGTCGAATCTGATATATTGTCAAATTGTTGTTGCTTTTTCTTAAGAAAAATTAGTTTAAGACTTACAAGTATGCTATTATACGGTTGACACTAATTACAAGACTATGCTACTATTTATTATCAAAAATTTACTTTTTAATATGACTGTATAACTTATTTCTTAATTTTACGGGATTATTGGCAATATAGAAATTATGGGATACGTCCCAGATTGGGGTAAGCGTTACTAAGGGATAGCAGCAAAGAATAGAAAAGAAGTGAATAACAGAGAAAGCAGAAATATCAGGGATTCAGCATTGCTAAATTCAAGGCGTTCAACTCTGTGGTCCTGTTACTTCTTTATTTTATACTTTTATAATAGTATTCAATGGTGCATTATGAACGCTAAAGAACTTTTAGAGAAATACGCTCCCGGAAAAAACACTTTTGAGCAAGTAAATCTTAGAGGGGTAGACTTTACAGATACAAATCTGATTGGAATAAATTTCACAAGAGCAGATTTATCAGGATCAAATTTGAATAATGTTAACCTAAGTCAAGCAAAACTTTATTGTGCAAACCTCTCTAGAGCATCTCTTATAGGTGCAAATTTGAGTAACTTGCAGGAAAGTTCTCATTTAAACTTGACTTGGGCTGACTTGAGTAGTGCTAATTTAAGTACATCAAATATAGACCATGCTAAATTGGATAATGCTAAGTTAGACAATACTGATTTTAGCAAAGCGAACCTAAATGATGCAAATTTTAGTAATGCTAATTTGGAAAATGCTAACTTAGGAGATGCTACTTTAGCAGCTGCTAATTTTACTAATGCTTCTTTAATAAATACCAGTTTAGCTAGAACTAACCTAAATTCTGCTAATTTTACTAATGCTAACTTGACAGATTGTGATTTAAGTCAAGCAAACATAAATAATGTGACACTCAAAAATACAAATTTTCAAGGATCAAAAATTACTGCTGTAAATCTAAGTCGCAAAGATTTATCTAGTATTAATTTTGCTTATGCTGATCTGAGTGCTGCCGATCTTAATAGTGCAAATCTCCAAAAAGCTTGTTTGAAAGGGGCAAATTTAGAAAGAGCAGATTTACACAATGCAAATTTAATGAAAGCAAACTTCACTGGTGCAAATCTGAAAAGAGCCGATTTAACCGGCGCAAATATTTATGGTGCAACCTTTAAAAATGCTGACCTCACAGGTGCGATAATGCCAGATGGAGAAGTTTACCAAACATCTACAGATTTAGAACTCGGTAAACCAGAAACACCATTCACAAAAGAGCCAAAAGAGATATATATTATGACTCGTAAAGTAATCCGTACTGATAAAGCACCTGCACCTGTGGGACCATACAATCAAGCAATTCTCGCTTCTGGACAAATGTTATTTGTAGCTGGACAAATTGCTATAGATCCTCGTTTAGGTGATGTTGTTTATACAGAGGATGTTGTTAAGCAAACTGAACAAGTAATGAAAAATATTGAAGCTATATTAACAGAAGCAGGGGCTACATTTGCAGATGTGGTCAAAACTGGGGTATTTTTAGCTGATATGAATGATTTTGCCGCTGTTAATGCGGTTTATGCAAAATATTTTTCCGAAGATACAGCCCCAGCGCGTGCTTGTGTTGAAGTGTCCCGTTTACCTAAAAATGTACTAGTAGAAATTGAATGCATTGCAGTAATTACTGGTTAATGAACTACAATACCCACCGCTGGTAAAAAAATACCCCCTTTACCAGAAGTAACAGGGGGTTTACAAAACTTAATATCCGCCTTCTTCCTCGTATTCCACCTGTCGTTCCTTGACTTTTTTGGGAATATTTACAGGCTTTGGCGCATCATCCCAAGCATCAGTTTCTAGATCATCGTCATAGTCATCATACTGATCAGCATAAGTCTTTTTAACAGGTTTCGCTTCATATTTTGGAGCTTCCTGATAACTATCTCTTACCGTTGCATCACTCCAGTTATCTTCTTCATCTTCTTCATACTGAATTGACTCATAGGAACGGGCTTTCATGACCTGGCGTTGGGGTCTTGCTTCTTCTATATAATCTTCAGTCCATTCTTCCTCTTGGGCTATGGGTTCAGGAATGCGGACTTTTGGCCGGGGTGGTTCAAGAGGAAGACCGCTAGGTAATTGATTGCTGGGTGCAACTGTCCGGGGGGGAGTATAGCCAAATTCTTCTTCTGCGTCTCTTTCCCAGGGAGCTTTACCAATACCCAAACGTTCTAAAACACCCACCGTTAACTGATTTACTCTTTCTTCAGCACCTTCAAATACAATCAAGCGACTAGGTCCAGTGCTGACAACTTCATCTATGGACAATTCGTAGGTACTTAAAAACTGTTCAGGAATTTGTGGTAATCCCAAAGAAGCAATGACAATAGAGTATATTTTACCCGTTTCGCCATTAAATTTAAAGCCTCTCACCTTACCCAAGACTTCACCCGTTTCTGTAATCACTTCCCAGTTTATGAGGTTACTGAGAATCTCTATTTCTACATCTTCGATTACATCTTCGTTATCAACTAAGATAACATCACCAATTTGGTTGATGGTGTTAAGATACATATTCCGAGGCAGACTAGATATAGAGATTAGGCTGTCTCGCAAACTAAGCGCTACAACCTCTCTTTGATCAACATCAACCCAGACTTGACTCACGATACCTAACCGCTTACCATTGTCGCGGGTGATTACCTGAGTGTTTAATATATCGGAACGTCTAATTACTTGTTCTGAGGTCATTCTATAGGTCGTCCTGTTCGCTTAACGTGCCGTAGGCAATCTCAAATCCGGTTTATCTATAAACTATTTTTAACAGAAATTTGTCAGTTGTCATTTTCTATTGATTACTGGTAATCTTCTTACGGAAATGTCCGGTAAGTGTAAAGCTCAGTCACAAAGCGTGTTGAGATATAATCAACACAGGTGATTAAAACTGCTTTCAATATTGTACTATCAAAGAACTACAAAACAAGTGGGTTAAAAAAATCATTATCAGTTGCCTTTTAGTGACTTATGGTGTTATGATGTTGATAAATTGGGTCTATACTGCCAATATACCCATTAGACTTCATGGTGGGTTTTTAGATCAAGGGGGGCAAATTAACCCATCATTTCAGTGTATTTGCAGGAAAGAAGCACAATAAAACCAAATTGTGTAAAAAAATGTAAAATCGCTGAAAACTTCTTCACTTTTGTCTAGTTCCATAACGACAGTTTTGAACCCCAACTAACTTAAACAAATATTTAAAATTGTTATAGCATTTCCCATGATTGTGAGGTACAAAGTTTTTTAGTTTTAGGGAACAGAGTTTGGGAAACGATCATTTTTCCGTAGATTATGGACATAAAGCCTTAAATTGGCATTTTTTCTCAGCCGCGCTATAATTCAGAGCATAGAGCGCGGAATCTAAACCTCTAGGGATTACTAGGGTTTTGGAAAATGTCCTGATTTTGCAGCCAATCCTTACCCACCTGAATGGTAATGTCTGAACTAATATTACCCGTGCTTTCTACCCGCACTTCCCCAAATCCCAATAAACTACGAATTGATTCCGCGCTATCTCCGTCTCCTTGTTGTGCTAAAATGTGAGTTGTATTTAAAGGTTCTCCCCAGGGCTTAGAAACGAAAATATTGGTATATCCAGATTTTTCTAATGTTTTAATTAGGGGGCGTAACTGAGAACGATTATTGCGATCGCCTCCTGTGGTATCCTGAATAGCTATACGCACACGACTAGGTTCACTAAATGATGTTTCTATCGTGTTCCCCTCTAAACCAAAATACTGCTTCATTAGTTTAGCAACATTCCGTCGATCTGGAACCCAATAACTGGCATCAAATTCATGATTTTCGCTAAAGCGTCCAGGTAACATTAACATTTGCATATTAGAGCGATTGATTTTTGACCCAAAACCAATCAGGGCTATTAGTTCTTCAACGGATAAGTTTGTATCAATATTTTCTTTGACAACATTCAGAATCTCTGGTAATCTAGTAATAGTTGTCGGGTTTAAAGACTGTTCAATTAAAGCCCGTAACACCATTTGCTGACGTTGAATCCGACCAATATCTCCCAATTCATCATGACGATAACGGAGTAATTGTAACGCTTGTTCACCATTGAGATGTTGTTGACCTGCTTTTAAATTAATGTATAAATGTTGGGAATCGTCCCGATATTTCATATCTTTGGGGACATAGACATTTACTCCGCCCAAAGCTTCAATTAGCTTACTCACACCTAAGACATTAATACGGATGTAGCGATCAATTCCTACTCCACCTAAAAGATTACTAACGGTTTTCGCTGTTAAAGCTGGACCTCCCTCCATGTTAGCAGCATTAATTTTTTTCAGTCCATGGCCTTCAATTTCTGTACGGGTATCTCTAGGAACAGAAAGCATGGCTACTTTTTTTGTCTCTGGATCAAATTTGATTAACAGCATGACATCAGAAAGACCGTCAAAGGAATTAATTTGCGGTTGGTATCGGAGATTTTTGCTTTCGAGGGGTGGGTTTTGCACGTCTGGAGGCAATACACTCATTCCCATGAGTAAAATATTCACAGGACGAGTTAACTGAGAAAATTGTAACCCATTTCCAGAAATGCGATCGCCATCAAATACCGCCTCTTCCTGGGGACTAAGTTGAGCTTGTTGCAAAGGTGTACTTTCCCAAGAAACAGCTAATAATGCTCCGGCCAGCCCTGATACTATGGCAATTCCTCCCATTCCCACCGCAAACCATAGCCACCGTCCCGATTTTGGCAAGCGAGAATTTTTCCCTTGACCATTATATTTAGCTTTTGCTGCTTTTTGTTGTGCTGCTGATGTTTTTTGACTAGTCACAGACTTCCTCTCACCTAGAATTTTTAATAAACTAAATTTATGCACTCAATACATCTAAAACAAATCCGACTATATTAGCCAACTCCTCATTAAACTTACTATTAGGAACTTCCAAATATACAAAAGAATTGACAAACTAGGACTAAGGGGTAAAAGCCCTACCTAGGCCATATTCTTGTTGCTAAGTTGCTAAATCCAGCTAAACGGCAAGATTTACCTTGAATGACCCGGAAAATTAACCAAACACTTACTAAAAAGTAACCAGAAGTCAGAAAACTATTAAGAATTAACAAGCGCAGAGTGAAAAAATCTGTTGCTGCTCCAGTAGTTAATAATAAATAACCTAATATCCAAATTAAAGCCAAGGTAATAGACAAACGACTGACAGCCAGTTGTTCCCGACTACCCTGACCCTGGTAAATAGTCCACAACGATGGAAAAAAGCCTAGAATGGGAACCAAATATAAAATTAGCTGTGTTTTCAAGATATCTGTATCTTTCGGTGACAAGTTGTCCATAGTGGTTGATGTGATCATAAACTAGAGATGGTAAATAACCATTATTAACTGACAATATTCTGTGCAGAAGAAATCACCTTAGTTCTATAGTGTAATTATCTAAAAATGCAGACACGTAAGCTACTCAATTGGTGGCAAGCACTAACACCCCTAGCTAGATATTTAGCGCTCGCCTTACTCGCGCCCCTATTAGTTCTTAATGGTTGGGCCGTGGCGGCAATTTTCAATTATTTTCACTCCCTGATAGTTATTTTAGTCGGAGCTTCTGTCTTAGCGTTTCTACTTAGCTATCCCGTGAGTTGGATGGAAAATCACGGAGCAAAAAGAGAACAAGTAGCTATCCTCGTATTTTTGTTGGCATTATCCATTTTATTAGCTTTAGGTGTCACTCTGTTTCCCCTTGCCCTAACTCAAGCTCAACAACTGGTGGCACGTTTACCAGACTTAATTGATTCAGGACGTTCTCAATTAATGATCCTCAACGAAAAAGCAGAAGGGGTGGGTTTACCAATCAACTTAGATGCTTTAGCCTCACAAATCAATGACCGCGTTAAGGGTCAATTACAGTCTATAGCTGGGCAGGCGCTAAATCTAGCCGTTATCACTGTCACTAGTATACTAGATTTTCTGCTGACAATGGTATTGACCTTTTATTTATTACAGCATGGCGGTGAACTTTGGCAAAGTTTAGTAGAATGGCTACCTCCTAAATTTCGCGCTCCTTTTTCCAAAACAGTCCGTTTAAGCTTTCAGAATTTTTTTATTACCCAACTAATTTTATCAACCTGCATGGCTTCTGCTCTAATTCCTACCTTTTTATGGCTAAAAGTTCCTTTTGGTCTATTATTTGGGTTAACAATTGGAATTATGGCACTTATTCCCTTTGGCGGTTCTGTCGGTATTGCTCTAATAACTTCTCTAGTTTCGCTCCAAGATGTTTCTATGGGTGTGAGAGTATTAATAGCGGCTTTAATTGTCCAGCAAATCCTCGAAAATATAATTGCACCCCGAATTTTAGGTAGTTTTACGGGTTTAAACCCGGTTTGGATTTTAATTTCTGTCTTAACTGGAGCAAGAGTTGGCGGACTTTTAGGGGTAATTGTGGCTGTCCCCTGTGCTGTTGTTATTAAAAGCATCATTAACGCCATTCGTCCCCCGGTACTAAATCTTGATACAGAAGACTCTGCTCTTGAGGAGATAGCTATACCTATAAAACCAGAAAAATCATCGGAAATAGAAAACAATAATTCTTTGGGTATTTCATGAACTAATTTATATTATGACCTATGGGCACTGGAAACGCGCCCATTTAGACATCATACTCAAGTATCAGGGGAGGAAACAGGGAACAGGATACAATTTTTGACAATTAACAAATTGTTCTTGAATATTGTTAACCTCCTCCCCAAAGAAGAAGAGGTTTAAGAAAGGATTCAAAACAGACTTATTCGATTAATATGGCCAAGTCCAATCACGGATTTCTGGCATATCTTCACCGTATTTTTGGATATATTGCTTATGTTCAATCAACTTATCTCGCAATTTTTGTTTTACATAAGCTGCTTGAGAACCTAATTTTGGTACACGGTCAATGACATCCATAACCAAGTGAAATCTATCTAAATCATTCATTACCACCATATCAAAGGGTGTGGTTGTTGTTCCCTCTTCTTTATAACCACGGACATGAATATTCTGATGATTTGTATGCCGATAGGTGAGACGATGAATTAACCAAGGATAACCATGAAATGCAAAGATAATGGGTTTATCAGTTGTGAAAATTGTATCAAAGTCTTTGTTAGTTAAACCATGAGGATGTTCGCTTTGTGGTTGTAGTGTCATTAAATCAACAACATTCACAACTCGCACTTTTAAATCTGGGAAATTTTGTCTTAGAATATCCACAGCCGCTAAAGTTTCTAAGGTCGGAACATCTCCAGCACAAGCCATAACTACATCAGTTTCACTGTTTTGATCATTACTTGCCCATTCCCAAATTCCTAACCCTTTAGTACAATGTTTAATAGCTGAATCTATGTCTAAATATTGCAAGGCTGGTTGTTTACCAGCGATAATCACATTCACGTAATTACGACTTTTTAAACAATGGTCGGTTACTGATAGCAAGGTGTTAGCATCTGGGGGAAGATAAACGCGAATGATCTCTGATTTTTTATTGATTACATGATCAATAAAACCAGGATCTTGGTGAGAAAACCCGTTATGATCTTGCCGCCAAACATGAGAAGTGAGAAGATAATTTAAAGAAGCAATTGGTCTCCTCCAGGTAATATGACGAGTTGTTTTCAACCATTTAGCGTGTTGGTTGAACATCGAATCAATGATGTGAATAAAAGCTTCATAACAGGAGAAGAAACCATGACGACCTGTTAATAAATACCCTTCTAACCACCCTTGACAATTGGTTTCGCTGAGGATTTCCATAACTCGACCGTCGGGAGCTAAATGGTCATCTTCGGGAAGGGTTTCCGCATCCCAAGCGCGATTTGTCACTTCAAATAAAGGATCTAGACGATTTGAGGCGGTTTCGTCAGGACCAAAAACGCGGAAGTTGCAGCTTTCGTCGTTCAGTTTCATGATATCGCGGAGAAACTTACCAGTAACTTTTGTTGCTTCAGCGTTTATTGTTCCTGGTTTAAGTAGTTCTACGGCATAGTTGGTAAAATCAGGCATTTTCAAATCACGCAGCAAAATTCCGCCATTTGCGTGGGGATTGTCTCCCATGCGACGCTGACCTTTGGGGGCTAATTCTGCGAGTTCGGGAATCAGTTGACCATTAGTATCAAATAGTTCTTCTGGTTTGTAACTCTTCAACCAATCTTCTAATAGTTGCAGATGTTCCGGTTTACCAGCTATATCACTAAAAGGGACTTGGTGCGATCGCCAATAACCTTCTGTTTTCTTTCCGTCTACTTCCTTGGGACCTGTCCAACCTTTAGGAGTGCGTAAGATAATCATTGGCCATTGCGGTCTTTTTTGAACCCCATGTAGTCGCGCTTCTCGTTGAATACCCTGAATTTCAGGAATGATTGTATCTAAAACTGCCGCCATTTGTTTATGAACTTCCGCAGGATCTCCACCTTCGACAAAGTAAGGTTTATAACCATAGCCGATAAATAGACTTTCTAATTCTGCATGAGGTATCCGTGCTAATACTGTAGGGTTGGCAATTTTATAACCATTCAAATGCAGAATTGGTAAAACCGCACCATCAGTAACAGGGTTAATAAATTTGTTAGAATGCCAACTAGTAGCTAAAGGTCCAGTTTCCGCTTCTCCGTCACCGACAACCGCAGCTACAATTAAATCAGGATTGTCAAATACCGCTCCATAAGCGTGAACCAAAGCATAACCTAATTCTCCTCCTTCGTGGATAGAACCGGGTGTCTCCGGTGCGACGTGACTGGGAATACCACCAGGAAAGGAAAATTGCTTAAATAGTTTTTGCATTCCCCCCTCGTCTTGGGAGATATTGGGGTAATATTCGCTATATGTTCCTTCCAAGTAGGTATTAGCCACAATTCCCGGTCCACCATGTCCGGGTCCAGCGATATAAATGGCGTTGAGGTCGTATTTTTTTATAACTCGGTTCAAATGGGCATAAATCAAATTTAGCCCTGGTGTAGTTCCCCAATGTCCCAATAGTCGGGGTTTAATGTGTTCTTGTTTAAGGGGTTCTCTCAGTAAAGGATTATCAAGAAGGTATATTTGTCCAACTGAGAGATAATTAGCTGCACGCCAATAGGCATTGATTTTTTCTAATTCTGTGTCTGTTAAAGGTTTTACCTGTGGAATAGTGGTAACAGTCATTTCCAACTCCAGTGTAAGCTGTTGAGACTAATCAATTATAACACTATTGTCAAGAAATACTATCCAAATAATCATCTAAATAGGGGGAAAAATAATCAATAAGATTGGTAAAAATGCAATTCTTAGTATCAGAAAAAATTGAAAATATCCGTGAGAAAAATGTCTCCATATCCGCGATAAAATCTTTAAGTACAATAGCCCCTTATCACCATGCAGCCTGACTGGAAAACCGTCAAAACTTACGAAGATATTATTTACGAAAAAACCGACGGTATGGCCAAAATTACCATTAACCGTCCCCAGAAGCGTAACGCTTTCCGACCAAAAACCGTATTTGAATTATACGAAGCTTTTTGGGATACTAAGGAAGATACTAGTATTGGTGTGGTTCTATTTACTGGTGCAGGACCTCATGTAGATGGTAAATACGCTTTCTGTTCAGGAGGTGATCAAAGTGTGCGCGGGCAAGCAGGTTATGTAGATGATGCGGGTATCCCCCGTTTAAATGTCTTAGATTTACAACGTCTCATTCGTTCTATGCCTAAAGTGGTCATTGCCCTAGTTGCGGGTTATGCTATTGGTGGTGGTCATGTTTTACACTTAATTTGTGATTTAACTATTGCTGCTGATAATGCCATTTTCGGGCAAACAGGACCAAAAGTAGGCAGTTTTGATGGTGGTTTTGGTGCTAGTTATCTAGCTAGGATAGTGGGTCAAAAAAAGGCTAGAGAAATATGGTTTCTCTGTCGTCAATATAACGCCCAGGAAGCCTTAGATATGGGGTTGGTGAATACCATTGTCCCCGTAGAAAAACTGGAGATAGAAGGTATAAAATGGGCGCAGGAGGTCTTAGAAAAAAGTCCCATAGCTATTCGTTGTCTAAAATCGGCATTTAACGCTGACTGCGACGGACAAGCTGGTTTACAAGAACTTGCTGGTAATGCTACTCTTCTCTATTACATGACAGAAGAAGGTGCAGAGGGAAAACAGGCCTTTTTAGAAAAGCGTCCTCCTAATTTTCGAGATTTTCCCTGGTTACCCTAGATTTATGGAAAATTGCGGTTGAAAATCCTGTCCTGATTTTGGCAGAAACACTAACCAGATGTGTATTAGAGGGTGTTTGAAAAGTTTTCAGTGGTCATACAGCATCGGTGTTATGAGTTACATATCTAGGGGGCAAGATGCCCGCACCACAAGAGTTTCATGATTCAGGAAAATGCTGTATTGTTAATTTCATATCTAGGGGGCAAGATGCCCGCACCACAAGAGTTTCATGATTCAGGAAAATGCTGTATTGTTAATTTCATATTTAGGGGGCAAGATGCCCGCACCACAAGAGTTTCATGATTCAGGAAAATGCTGTATTGTTAATTTCATAATTACCGGAAAATGGTCAGAAGGCCATACTCCTTCCCACTGTTGACGATTAATAATAACTTGTTCTACGCGGAAAGAGCGATCGCAATATATAGTATCAATAGCATCCCAGGCTTGACCTGTAAAATTGTGAAAAGTTTTCTGTTGTTCTAGAGGGAGAGTCGCTAAAGGATCTTCTAATTGTTTACCATTGGTTAGAGGTGATAGGAAAATCTGCCGTTCTGGAGTATCAGGATTGGCGTTAAAATCTCCTGTTAGTAGCAAATGGTCTTCTAGTGGAAATTGACCTAAACGTTGACTAATTAAAGCTGCACTTAACTCTCTAGATTGAACATTTTCGTGATCCAAATGGGTATTTAATATAGTTAAAGACAGACCAGGATTAATAAGCTCAAAATTAGCCCAAGTGGCCATACGCGGTAAACGAGTTCCCCAAGTAATACTACCAGGAATTTCTGGAGTATCACTAAGGTAAAAATCCTGTGTTTGCTGAAGTTTCAGATATTGGAAGTTATAAAAAATTGCACAGTGCTCACTTATTCCTGTGCCAGTGCGATCGCCCCCAATAATGTTATATTCGGGTAATAGTGCTTGTAAATCTGCCAGTTGATGAGATTTACCCTCCTGTGTACCCAGTAAATCTGGTTTGTAGTGCTGGACTAAGGAAGCGATTGGTCCCAAACGCTTTTTCCACTGATACACCCCCAAATCTGGTTTATCATAGCGGAGATTAAAGGTCATTACAGTCAACATAGATGTTTTTCAGACTAATAGTGTGGCCTAGACCTGTGAATACGGGAAATATGGTAAGAATACCCTATTGTATATTTTTATGTTATCTAAAACTTGAGTAGACACGATTCCCTGACGGGCTTTAGCTTCAATATCTAAAAGTAAAAGGCAAAAGTAAAGAAATTTTCAGCAATTTTAGGTTTCTTTACAAAGTTTAGTTTTATTGTCTTAGCGTACTTACTGATTTTTCAGAGTTTAAATTGTAGTTGTGGGGTTTTCCGATGGATCAAACTTATAACCATAACCCCGTACAGTCTTAATAAACTCCGGCATACTAGAATCAGCTTCCATTTTTTTCCGTAGTTGACCAATATGCACATCAACAACCCGGCCATCTCCCACATAATCACAACCCCAAATCTTTTGAATCAATTGGGTACGACTCCATGCTTGTCCAGGATGGGTAGCGAGAAAATATAAGATATTAAACTCTAAAGCAGTTAAGGCCAAAGGTTTATTATTCAGTGTTACCTCTCGCGCTTCGGAGTTAATAGCTAATTGGTTAAAAGTAAGGCGTTGTGAGACACTGGGCTGGATATAGCGAACACGTCTTAATAGGGCATCTACCCTAACTTCTACCTCTGCTAAACTAAATGGTTTGGTCAAAAAATCATCAGCACCGGCGGCCATGACCTTGATTTTATCAATTTCATCATTGCGACTAGTAAGCATCATTACTAGAACATTGGTACGGTTTTGCATTTCTTGGCAGAGTTCATAGCCATTTGCGTCTGGTAAGTTCCAATCAAGAATCACTAAAGCTGGATTGAATTTGTCAAATAAGACAAGGGCTGTTTTACCATCCGCTGCTGATTCTATTTCATATTTGGTTTTACCATCTGCTAATGATTCTATTTCATATTTCCGACTTAGAAACCGCTGGATGAGATTGCGGACGCTGGCATCGTCATCTACAATTAAAATCTTGGACTTGGTGGTGGAAGGCTTATCCATAATGCAATTTGTGATTGTTTGGGTAATTTGCTGTGATCATAGATGCTGTTGAAGTTGTGTTTTTGCAGATAACAAATTTTTTATTAATTTTATGCAAACTTTAGATATCTTAACTCTTTAAAAGAAGTATCAGTAATGGACAATTTTGGTATTTTTTTAATTTTTTTTTGTATAAATTAGTCCTACAAATTAACTTGGCTTATTATATATTGGTCATAATCAGACACCCGATGTCTATAATATCGGGTGTCTTTTTGTTTAGATTAAATTAAGGATTGCTAGAATAATTCCTGTGATGATCATCAACAATTACGCACAAAACCATTAATACTGAGCTAGGGAAGCATCTACCTCCTGACTCCACGCATTAATTCCCCCTTTGACATTTGTACCTGTAATCCCTGCTTCTTTGAGGATAGCTAAGGCTTTCGCTGAACGTCCACCCATTTTACAATGAGCAATTAAGCGGTGTCCTTTGAGTAATTCTTTCACCTTAGCGACACCATCACCATTTTCAATATCTGGTAACGGAACTAACACAGAACCGGGTATTTTAGCAATTTCATACTCATTAGTATTACGTACATCTAATAGTACAAAGTCCTTTGCGCCACTATCTAATAATTCCTTTAATTCCTTCACGGTCATTTCTGGAATTTCCATTTGCTGTTTCGCTTCTTCCGCTTGGGCTTGGGGAATACCACAGAATTGTTCGTAATCTATTAGCCTGTCAATAACTGGACGGATGGGGTTAGGACGTAGTTTTAGTTCCCGGAACTTCATATCTAAGGCGTTGTAAAGCACCAGTCTTCCGCTGAGGGTTGTACCATTACCCAAAATGATTTTGACTGTTTCTGTAGCTTGAATAATCCCAATCATTCCTGGTAAAATTCCCAGAACTCCACCTTCTGCACAAGAGGGAACCATTCCTGGTGGTGGTGGTTCGGGATATAGGTCACGATAGTTAGGACCGCCCTCATAGTTAAAGACAGTTGCTTGTCCTTCAAAACGAAATATAGAACCGTAAACGTTGGGTTTATCTAACAATACGCAAGCGTCATTAACTAAATACCGAGTTGGGAAATTATCAGTACCATCTACAACGATATCGTAAGGACGAATAATCTCTAGAGCGTTTTCTGAACTCAGACGCGTTTCATATAAATCAACCTGACAATGGGGGTTAATTTCGTGAATGCGGTTTTTTGCTGATTCGATTTTGGGTTTACCTACCCAGGAGGTGCCATGAATAACTTGACGTTGGAGGTTAGAGGTATCTACAATGTCAAAATCAACAATACCAATTCTGCCTATACCTGCGGCTGCAAGATATAACAGCAATGGTGAACCTAGTCCACCTGTACCAATACACAATACACTGGCGGCTTTTAGGCGTTTTTGCCCTTCCATTCCCACTTCTGGTAAAATTAAGTGGCGGGAGTAGCGTTCATAGTCGTCTTTTGTTAACTGGATTTCATCCAGATTGGGATTTAGCATAGCAGTTGTAGAAATCAGCGCGGAGTATTAATGTTAACTTAAAGTTGCTAATTTTATCATTTTGGATTGCAATGGGCGCGGGAATCAGAAATCAGGAATCGGTCATAATAATGAACAAAAGACCACTGACAACTAACCGCTGAAGAACAGGGATTGGCAATTTTCCCTGTCTTGGAAACTTCTTTTTTAACTAGTAGCAGTATTAGCGGCTTCTGTAGCCATTCTAGAGGCATCTGTGCTACCCATACGAATTTCTGAGGTAAAGGAAGCCATACTAAAGCCACCAAAGCGTTTTAAAACACTTACTCGCATCCGCAAATTAGGACTAGCAAACCATAGTCTTTCTTCAGACCACATTGTTTCATATTCAGTGATCAAAGTTAAGGCTCCATCATCACCGATTTTATAGCTACCAGCAACGGGGGCTTTTTCGGCGTAACCCATTTCCCGCAGTAATTTACCTTCATCTGGGTTATCTGCATTGGGAACTGTGGCTAAAACGGTTGAACCCTCGTGTTTTTCTTCGTCCCATTCCATTGTGCCATTCCAGGTAACTCGCGCTCCACAGGAAGCTGTATCTGGCTCAATTTCATACTGTTGACACAATTTAATCACTTCTGGATGATCAGCGGCTAATATCTCAATCACGATGTCTGATTTACCGTCTTCTGACTGCTTGAACGCCAAATGGTGACTGGTACGATGGGAAAACCATTTTCCAGCGCTTAATTCAAAAAATTCTTTAACGTTCATAAATCAAATTATCCCCTGTCCTCAATTTTCAAAATCTCTTTATTTTATTAAAAACTAGGAAGAGACTTTAATTCAACTAAGGTTATTGCTTTCCTCAAGTCTTTGTAGAGAAATCCTGGCTGCTTCTGCAACGTTTTTATGACTATCCTTTTCTAGATATTTTAAAGCAGATACACTTTTAGGGGTAGGTAAGTTGCCAAGGGCTTCGGCGAGGCGTTGTCGTGTTAACCAATCTTCTGCTTGAGCAAAACGTAGAATATGTGTGACTGAATTTACATCCCGAATTTCTCCTAAGGCGGAAATAGCTGCTTGTTGAATCACTATTTCTTGACTATTTAGTGCCTGGATAAGAATATCATGGGAGCGGGGGTCTTTGATATTACCTAAAGATACTGCGGCACTAAATCTCACTAACCAGTCTGTATCTTCATAAAATGCTCTTGATAGCACTTCTACGGCTCTATTATCTTCTAGATATCCCAATGCACCCGCAGCATCAGCACGGATACCATAATCGGGATCTGTTTCTAAAATTTTCACTAGAATGGAATAACACTCTGAGGTTTTTTTTATACCTAGAGCAAATATGGCCATTGAGCGTAGTTGTAGAGATTGATCATCTAATACCTTTTTAATTAAAGGTACTGCATCATCAGCAGATACATGACGCAAATTAGCAAGAGCTACCATGCGATCGCGCAAATTGGGACTTTCTAACTGAGCCGAAATTACTTCTAAACTTGGAGCAGCCATTTATTTGACAGCATTTTCTTAATTTATCTGCACTTTAACATAATTGGGACGGTCTCAACTGTAATTTTGATGATTTTGGTGATTTTGATGATAGAAATCATCTCGATCACATTAATTAGAACTTCACACAAGTCACGGAATAACGAACTACTTCAGGTACAAAGAACACTGAGAAATGAGGGTTAGAGGAATATTTTGCGTAGGTTCTGTTAATTACACAAATCATAATTCAGACTTATTCTTTATGTCCGATCTTGTCGTGTAAATAACAATTATATTTTACTGTGTCTTTAGTAAGAAGAAAATCAATAAGAGTAGCGGTAGGGTTAATGAAACGACTGTTAAAGACAGCGAAATAGCATTAGGAGTATGATCATGGTTCAACTTAGTGAGCGTCCAGGTACAAAAAAAATCACCAGCTTACAACAGAAGTTTATCTATGAAATTAACACGATGTACGATGCTGAAAATCGCTTCTTAGAAGCCCAGCAAATGATGTGGCAATGTTGTCAAAATAGTAAGTTAAAGGCGGTAATTGAGCCACATATTCCCGAAACTGAACAGCACATTGAAAACCTCAAACAGATATTAACTATTTTCGGAGAACAACCACAACGGATTACTTGTGATATTGCGGCTGGTTTAATTAGTGAATGTCAAAAATTCACACTTTTATCTGCGGATAATTCCAAAATTGTAGATCTAGGACTAGCAGAATGGCATTGTAAAATTGAACAATTAGAAATTACTTGTTATCGTACTTTGATTAAGGTTGCTGAGAGTCTGCGTGGGGAAGTCATGCTAGGACAAAACCAAGTTGTCCAGTTATTAGAGCAAAATTTACACCAAGAAGAACAGACAGCACAAAAACTGGAACAGTTGATGATGCAGTTAGTTCAAGAAGCGAAGCAACCCGAAGCTAAAGCTACGGTTAAAAATCGTTAAGTTGATCGCTATTTCCTAGAAAAAATCCCCGATATTTCTATAATTCGGGGATTTTAAGTTTTGAATTTTTATCAATTAAATATGGAAAATCTATAAATTAGGAGGCACAAGTAAATGATCAATTTTGTAAATAATGCCATTGCTACCTTGGATATTTGCTTCAGTTATCTTAGCGTTATCAACCTTGACAATATTATTATTAATAGTTACTATGATATCATCTCCTTGTAAGCTTTTTACTTTCCCAGATTTCAAATCACTGAAAAGGATTTTACCAGGGACTACATGATACTTTAAAATCTGAATTAATATATTCTTATTTTCTGGCTTTAACAAATCTTGTACTGCGGTTTCATCTTTTAGTTGTGCAAATGCTGCATCTGTAGGTGCAAAAATGGTAAAAGGACCTGCTCCCTGTAAAGTTTCTGTGAGCCCCGCTGCTGTTAAAGCTTTGATAAGAGTTGTAAAAGATCCATCGGCGTTGGCCAACACGATTAAGTTCTTGTTTTCTGTGGTTTCAGTTACGGGTGTTGTTGGTGTCGGTTTAACGGTGGGAACTTCTATTACTGGTTTGATGGGTTTGGTTATAGGTACTTTTTGACTAGGGTTTCCATGACGATTATAGGGATGTTGGTTGAAAATACTTGGTTTGGGATCAAGTGTTTCTTCGGCTGGGGATGGTATGTTAATTAACAGTTCAAGACTAGTTAATCCCATTATGCCTACTATTCTAAATAATAATTTACTGTAATTACACTTGATCAATTTTTTAGTCCTCATTACTTACAATTATAGGTTATATCAGAGCTGACAAGATTTTGCTAACTAGAATATCTTCCTAATTAGTAGGTCTGATCTTACCAAATATTTTAGATCAACCTATCTCTACAAGAATTTACCAGTTAGGATTTATAATTGTCAAGATAATCTAAAAGTATTTAAAACTAAATTCTGCCAAAAATCAAAAATATGATACAATCTTAACTAATGTTCCCGAAAATATCTAAATTTTCAATTGAACAAAAGTCTAGATAGTTTCCAAATTACCTATCAGCAAATAAAGTCAAAAAAATCATTGATTCACGGGAAAAAGCCTCAGAATTAACGATACAATCATGAAAATGATAACCAAACAACTTGCAGGATATATAATATGCTAGAACTATATCAGTGGGAACTATCTCAATTTTCCGAAAAAGTCCGTCTAATTCTTGATTATAAAGGGTTAGAGTATCGCAAAATCGAAGTTGCGCCTGGAATTGGACAGCTAGAATTATTTCGCTTGACTGGACATAAACAAGTACCAATTTTAAAGGATGGAAATAGATATATTGTTGATTCTACGGAAATCGCTAAGTATTTAGATACGGAATATCCAGATCGACCGCTGATACCAATAGAACCCAAAAAACGGGCTTTAACTTTATTATTGGAAGATTGGGCAGATGAGTCAATGGGTGTTAAAGGTAGAAAAGCACTATTTGCAGCCATTAGTCAAGATCAAAATTTTCGTAAGTCGTTGTTACCAGTTTCAACTCCAGATATTCTCAGAAGTTTTGTTGAAGGTGTTCCTGGTGATTTTCTGTCCGCGCTGGGTTTCGGTGTTGGTTTTACCCCAGATGTGGTTAATGCGGCTATTACCAGTTTGAAACAAGATTTGGACATTATTACCCAATTATTGGTGGGTAGTCCTTATTTAACAGGTGATGAACCAACTTTAGCTGATTTGACTGTAGCTAGTTTATCAATGCTTTTGAAGTTTCCTGATGGTGCTTACTTGGATTTACCAGTATCTCTTAGAGGTAAGGGTTTATCTAGTATAGCTGATAATCCTGAGTATGAAGCATTTTTTGCCTGGCGCGATCGCATTTACTCACAATTTAGAAAACCATTACCAGGAATTACCCCACCGGTGGGAAATATACCAACAAACATTCACATTGACTAAGGAAAGGAATGGGTAATTGGTAATTGATAATATTGGTCATTGGTAAGAATTTCCTATTCCCTGACAACGAACAACTGACAAAGAACAACTGACCACTGACTACTGACAACGAACAACTGACCACTGACAACGGACAAAAATGAATTTGGGATTACCATTAGGTTCAGTTATTGAAGGTTCTCTGACTGGGGGTTTGGAAGTCAGATTACACCCAGACATTTCTGTAGAAGATATGCGGGTAGGTAAATTTCTCGTAGTACAGGGAATGCGATCGCGTTTTTTCTGTATGCTAACAGATGTATCCTTGGGTATGGCAAATGACCGCATTACAGCTAGTCCTCCTAATTGGGAAGATAGTTTTTTGCGCGAAGTATTAGCAGGTAGCGGTACTTATGGGATGATCAACCTAGCGCCCATGTTGATGTTTACCCCTGAATCTCTAGAATCTGTCTTTTCCAGTAATGGTAAATCTCCTAATACTTTTATACCATCGTCTACAGGTTTAGCATCCTTTCAACCCCAAACCAGTACGACGATGGAATTGTTACCTGTTAAAACTATTCCTAGTCATTTTAGCCAAGTTTATGAAGCCAGCGTTGAGGATTTTCGTAAAGTATTTGGCTGGGAAGACGACCCGCAACGCAAAAACTTTTCTATCGGTAAACCCTTAGATATGGATGTGCCGATTTGTATTGATTTAAATCGTTTTGTTGAGCGCAGTAATGGGATTTTTGGGAAATCGGGAACTGGTAAATCTTTCCTGACTCGTTTAATTTTAGCTGGTGTTATCCGTAAAAATGCTGCTGTCAATTTAATTTTTGATATGCACTCAGAATATGGTTGGGAAGCAGTCGCAGAAGGAAAAAACGTCAACACTGTTAAAGGCTTAAAACAGTTATTTCCCGGACAAGTCGAAGTTTACACACTTGATCCCGACTCAACTAAACGTCGAGGTGTACGAGATGCACAAGAACTCTATCTTAGTTATGAGCAGGTTGAAGTTGAAGATATTAAATTATGTAATCGTGATTTAGGACTTTCAGAAGCGGCTTTAGATAATGCTAATATCCTATTTAGTGAATTGGGTAAATCCTGGATTATTAAGTTACTAAATATGAGTAACGAAGATATTGAGATGTTTTGTGAGGAAAAACGCGGACATAAAGGCTCAATCATGGCATTACAGCGTAAATTATTCCGTTTAGATGCTTTAAAATATATGCGTAGTGCTTGTCCACAAAATTATATTAAAAATATCGTCCAATCCCTAGAAGCTGGAAAAAACGTAGTTATCGAATTTGGTTCACAATCAAATATGCTTTCATATATGCTAGTGACGAATATGATCACTAGACGGATACATGAGCATTATGTCAAAAAAGCTGATAAATTTCTCCAGAGCAAAAATCCTTTAGATAGACCGACACCATTAATGATTACAATAGAAGAAGCGCACCGTTTTCTTGACCCAGGGGTGGTACAAAGTACAATTTTTGGAACTATTGCTAGGGAACTGCGAAAATATTTTGTCACGCTTTTGGTAGTTGATCAACGTCCATCTGGCATAGATAATGAAGTCATGTCGCAGATTGGAACTCGAATTACAGCTTTGCTCAATGATGAGAAGGATATTGATGCTATTTTTACAGGTGTATCTGGTGCAGGTGGTTTACGTTCAGTCTTAGCTAAGTTAGACTCTAAACAACAAGCTTTAATTTTAGGTCATGCTGTTCCCATGCCAGTGGTTGTGCGTACCCGTCCCTATGATACCACCTTTTATGCTGAAATTGGCGATATCGTTTGGGAAGAAAAGTCAGATGAGGAAGTATTCACTGCTGCTGAACTAGCTAAAGCAGACTTAGGTTTTTAGTTTGAAATCAACAACTGACAACTGCTTGAGACTACCAGGGGCTTTAGCTTACCGGGTATTCCTGTAAAATCCCTCCATTATCCAAACAATTCAAGTTCGGTTATCCCGCTACTTGAAAGCAACTTGAGGGGGTTTTTTGCGTCACTATGATTATGGTAGTACAGTTTTTGGAAGTTGAGGAAAAATAGTTATCAAACTTTGGAGTTTGATTACTGAAATATTTATTATTTGGGAACTTTACTATTGACTCTATTTGTCGTAACATGAAACAAAAGTAAACTCATACTGATTCCGGTTTTTTTCCATGCGACTACTAGATAACTAAAAAAAGAATTCTAGAAAACAGCTAATTTACTGCTGCTAAAACTCCAAAATTGAGGGAGGATAAAGCAATCTATTTTAAAGTAGCAACACCTTGACAAAGGCTTAATCAATGTAATTATAGATGGTAGCTCCCTATATATATCCAGTGATGTGTGTAGTAAACTTACCAATTGCCTTTGTTGAAAAATATTTATTTTGTTTAGGGAGTAGAGGATAAAAAGCCAATGCCTACAGTTAAAAATCATACAGAAAATATCAATGCTAAATTCACGGCTGATATGGTGCGAACCTATCTACGGGAAATTGGTCGTGTACCCTTGTTAAACCGTGAGCAAGAGATTATTTACGGTAAACAAGTACAGCAAATGATGGTGTTGCTGGAAGCCAAGGAGGCTTTAAGCAAGGAAATTGATCATGAACCTAGTCTATCAGAATGGGCTACTCGTGTTAATCAATCGGAGACAGAACTAAATCGGCTGATGGTCCAAGGTAAGCGAGCCAAGCAAAAAATGATTGAGGCCAATTTGCGCTTAGTTGTGGCTATTGCTAAAAAATACCAAAAGCGCAATATGGAATTTCTGGATTTAATTCAGGAAGGAACTTTGGGACTAGAACGGGGTGTGGAGAAATTTGATCCTATGCGGGGTTACAAATTCTCAACCTATGCTTATTGGTGGATTCGTCAAGCAATTACCAGAGCGATCGCCCAACAAGGTCGGACAATTCGCTTACCAATCCATATTACCGAAAAACTGAACAAAATTAAGAAAGTTCAAAGGGAATTAGCGCAAAAGTTGGGAAGGTCTGCTTCTCCGACAGAAATCGCTAAGGAATTGGAGCTAGAACCGGCTCAGATTCGGGAATATTTGAATATGGCACGTCAACCAGTATCTTTAGATGTGCGGGTCGGTGAGAACCAAGATACTGAGTTACAAGAAATGCTGGAAGATGATGGTCCTTCCCCGGAGTATTATACTACTCAGGAGTTTTTGCGTCATGATTTGAATAATCTGCTTGCAGAACTCACTCCCCAGCAGCGTCAAGTTGTGGCTTTGCGCTTTGGTTTAGAAGATGGAAATGAAATGTCTTTGGCAAAAGTTGGTGAGCGCTTGAACCTCAGTCGGGAACGAGTTCGTCAATTAGAGCATCAAGCTCTTGCACATTTACGTCGTCGTCGAGGTAATGTCAAAGAATATATTGCCAGCTAGGAATGTGAACACGCAACAGCGAATTTTAAAATATCCTTTTCGGTAATGTGCCTCCTGAGTTGAAAACAGGGGGCGATTTTTATGGGGAGGAAATAGGAAGGATTTTAGATTTACGTTGCGAATTTGGTGACAAGGTATAAATTTTTTAAATCTTGATTTTACATCTTCCATTTGGATGATTTTATCAGATGAAGCCTGAATTTTTCAAATTATGATCATCTGAGATTATTCCTCAAAATTAGATAAACAGAGAGTTTTTAACTAATTTTAAATTAAATATATAGATAAAACCTTTGAGGGAATTTTTAGTTATGAGTATTTAGTTATTATTGCAGAAGTTTAGACAAAAGAATAGTTAATTAAGTTTGTTAAATGGAGAATCCTGTGCTTAATTATATTTCCAAATTAATGACTTCCGATAAATTCAAAGTTCCTATAGTTGGTTTAATTATTGCTGTTGGTTTTTTAGGTATTAACTATTCTAGTCAACAACATTATAAACTCCTTTCATCAAAAGTATTAGCTACTAATCCTGCTCTTTTATCAAGACCCCAAGAGACAAAAGAGGAACCGGTTCAAGAATCATCAGTTAAGAATTATTATCACACATCCACTGAATTTACAAATACAGGAAAATTAGAGAGAAAAGAAAAAATCCAATTTCCAGAAGAAGATGGTATTTATCTTTATGGAGAATCATTAACACCAAACCAGTTAGGACAAGGTTACATTATTTTTCAAAAACAGCAAGATAAAATCATTGGTGCTTTGTATTTTCCCCAATCTGAATTTACTTGTTTTCAGGGTAAGTTAACCAAGTCGGGAGAACTAGCTATGATGGTGAGAACTTTACCTGGGGAAGTCGGGACAATGGAAGTAGCTACAATAAGTACAATCCCTAAAATTAATGAAAATGAGTTCGCAACTTGTCCTTATTCAGTAACTTTACAAGACTATTACCGCTTAAGTTCTGTAAGTTCTCATGATAGGGAAATTTTACAGATATGTCAACAGGGAAGCGATGGTTTTAGGTAATTCCCTATTACTAAAATTACCGTATTAATTCTTAATATTCAATTCCTGCTTGCGCCTTCACACCTTGATCTTTAAAAGGATGTTTAATTAATGTCATTTCAGTGACTAAATCAGCTTTTTCGAGTAATGCTGCTGGTGCGCCTCTTCCCGTGAGAATTACGTGCTTTTCCGGTGGTTTTTCAGCTAAACCTGCTAATACTTGTTCAACTTGTAAATAACCCATTTTCAAAGCAATATTAATTTCATCTAAAAGCACTAATTTAAAATCGGGATTTTTGATAAATTCTAGGGATTTTTCCCAAGCCGCTGCGGCTTTATCCAAATCTCGATCACGATCTTGAGTTTCCCATGTAAAACCCTCTCCCATTGCATGAAATTCTAGTTGGTTTTCCCAATGACTAAAAGCGCGTTTTTCTGCTGGTTCCCACGCGCCTTTAATGTATTGAATTATGGCTACTTTGTATCCATGACCAAGGGATCTTAAAACCATTCCCAAAGCCGCTGTAGTTTTACCTTTTCCATGACCGGTATTGACGATAATTAAGCCTTTTTCGGGTATGGCTTTAGCTATTCTTTGGTCTTGAATTTCTTTCCGTCGCTGCATTTTTTGACGGTATTTTTCATCAGTTTGGGATGTTGATATTACCTCATCAATTAAACGGGAAATTTCTTGATCTGGATTTAATTCTTCTGGTGTGTTGCTTTTCATAATTGTGATTTTTACAGAGGAAGATAGTAAATTTGTTCCGCCAATTCTCCTTCTAAACAGCACTCTATTAGAAGTAAAATATCTTCTATTACTTGCCCAATTCTTGCATCTGTAATAACTTCAATAACTCCTGGCATGGGCTGACCTTGTGTAATCCGTTCATAGGCATAGTTTGTAATTGTAGCGACATCATGAGTAAGTAACACTCGGTCTTCTTTGGCTGCCCATGCTAGGATAATTGGATCATCTTCACCCAAAAGACCAACATCTTGGACTCTGACAATATCAATATTTGGGTTACGTCGCAACAATCCCCTGACAATAGTATTATCAAAATTCTCATCAGCCAGCAGTTTCAACATACGTCCCGTTCTGCTTTGCGCGCCAACAATCTATCACGCAACCCTTGGGGGTCAAATCTGACCTCATTTATTTTACGAATTTCCTGTGCTTGTTGGTGTCTTTGCTGTAAATACACTTCCACTTCTTGTTGATGATTGAGATAGAAGGCAATGGTAGCATAAATATCAGCAAGTTTAAGGGATGGATAACGGTAAGCAATTTCTTCTGGTGTTGTTCCTTGTTGAAAAACAGTAATTACCGTATCTAGTGTTACACGAGTTTTACCTATCTTAATGACACCATCAGTGGTAAATTCCAATGGTGCGGGTTCAGATACAATTCCTTCAGAAAGATTCACTAAAGCTTGTGCCATAATTAATAACAAGTTAATTGTCTTTAATAATAGCAAATAATAGAAATACAAAACTGTATTAACCCCTCAGTATACCATTAAGCATTGTCCCTAACTCATATCGCTACAAAATATTTTAGCAAATTCCGTACATTTAAATACGATAACATTATATTCGGCATATTTAGTATTCAGGATTTCCCAAAAATGTCACAAAAGCCAGGTAAAAAAATCGCACCTATCCCCATGTCTAACAATGTTAGCGTGGTTGACTTAATTGATACCTATTTTACCGCTTACAACTCAGCCCGGTTGCGGGAAGCCTGTCAACTGCTGACTAAGGAAGTGTTTCAAGAGGGTGTCACCGTAGGAGTAAGCCTTTCTGGGGCTATGACACCCGCAGGTTTTGGGGTTTCCGCCCTTGCGCCCCTCATTCACAATGGTTTTATTGACTGGATGATTTGCACAGGTGCGAATCTTTACCATGATATCCACTATGGTTTGGGTTTTGAACTATTTGCTGGTAGTCCCTTTTTAGATGATGTCAAATTGCGGGAGGAAGGAACAATCAGAATTTATGATATAATTTTTGGTTACGATGTACTCCTAGAAACGGACGCTTTTATCCGTAAAGTTCTCCAAGCCGAACCTTTCCAAAAACGCATGGGAACGGCGGAATTTCATCATTTGTTGGGTAAGTGCGTCTGGGAAATAGAACAACAATTAGGTGTTAAAAATTCCTGTTTATTGGCGACAGCTTATAAATATGGCGTACCTATTTATACTTCTTCTCCCGGTGATAGTTCTATCGGTATGAATGTCGCCGCTTTAGCTTTAGAAGGTTCAAAGCTAGTTATAGATCCGTCCATTGATGTCAATGAAACAGCAGCGATTGTTTATGGAGCGCGAGAAAATGACGGTACAAGTGCAGCGGTAATTATTGGTGGTGGTAGTCCTAAAAACTTTTTATTACAAACACAACCGCAAATACACGAGGTTCTAGGATTGGAAGAACGGGGACATGATTTCTTTGTCCAGTTTACCGATGCACGTCCTGATACTGGTGGTTTGTCTGGGGCGACTCCCGCAGAAGCCGTGAGTTGGGGTAAAATTGACCCCGATGAGTTACCTAGCGCCATTGTCTGTTATACTGATAGTACGATCGCTTTGCCTTTAATGACAGCTTATGTCCTGAATCAATGTCCACCTCGTCCCTTGAAGCGGTTATATGATCAACGTGAAGCTTTATTAGATACTTTGCAAAAAGATTATCTAGCAGCTAAAGACAAGCCTGTAAGTGAGGGTAGTGATCCCAAAGTAGCAACTTATCCTTGTGGTACACCAGTTAAAGGTTAAGATTTGTAACAGGTTTGGATGTCATATTGTGGGCGATAGCGAAGAACTACGCAGGAACGGCTAATCAAGCTTAATCGCCCCTAGATTAAATCCTAATTAACTGTGGCAATAGAGCTTTTAAAGCATGACCACGATGACTAATGGATTTTTTTAAATCCGTCCTCATTTGAGCAAAAGTTAATTGTTGTTCGGGTACATAAAAAACCGGGTCATAACCAAAACCACCATCTCCAGCAGGTGAAAATAAAATTTCACCGTGACAAACACCCTCAGATTGAATTACTATTTCTCCTTGAGGATTTGCAACTGCGATCGCACATACAAACCGAGCTTGGCGATTTTCCTGATCACCTAATTCTCTTAATAATCTCTCAATCCGCTGTGCATCTGTATTCCCATAACGAGCAGAATACACCCCCGGATCACCATTAAGAGCATCTACCCTTAAACCAGAATCATCAGCAATCGCCCAATTACCTGTAACTTTAGCAATTATCGAGGCTTTGAGACCAGCATTTTCTGCAAAAGTTTCTCCTGTTTCTTCCACATCTAAATCTTCCGGTTTTAAAGCTAATTCCCAACCAGAATCAGCTAGATAAGCTTGCATTTCCCGCAATTTACCGGGGTTTCCTGTCGCTACTACAAGTAATTTATTCATTACTGACGGGGTTTCTTCTTGGAAATCTTTAATACAGGTAAAGGATCAATCGAAGACTGAGGAGGTAAATAATATTGAGCAACAGGCTCTTCTGGTAAAGACGGACTTTGCTGCATTCGCCATAATTTAAAGACGAGAGCTATTCCGGCTGTTCCTAAACCAAAAGTGAAAAGTGACCAACTATCATCCAAACCACCAATCAGAGCATCCATGATTCCCACAGTTATCAATGCACTAATGATAGGTTCTTTGCGGTAGGCTGACTTTAAAAAACGAGGTAATACAGCATTCATCACAGCTTACTTAGTTCCAATTAGGTTTTCGTATAAATTTACTCAGAATACCCTGACTATAATTTATCTGTTTCATTGCAGGCCAATAATAGCATAGACGATTGTAATTTCTTTTGGCAACAAATGGATCACTGTAGTTAACACCGCCAGCACTGCGGTAGTTTTCTATTCCTATTGTACTAGGAATAATCCACCAAATTAATTTGGTAATTTGGAGAAACAGAATATGAGGATAAAAATAAACCAAGAACTAATGTAGAGACGCTACATGAAACGTCCCTACACCCTATCAGTAACACTTAGAAGATTACTTTAAACCGAGCCATGCAAGTACACCTTGATTAGTAGTGTATTCAATTATCACCATTAAAATAAAGCCAATCATAGCTGCTCTACCATTCAAACGTTCAGCATATTCATTGAAACCAAACTTAGGTTCTGCTAATTTGGGGGTAATGGTTGGTGGTTGTTGTGTCATAATTAGTGATTCCTTTCTTGATAATTGGTAAACAAAAACTTACAGAGGGTTTTCAAGTAAATTGCTGGGGATGGTCGTCGGAGCTTAACAATTTTTAATTATTCTTTATTTATTGTAAGAAAACTGGCGAATTAGTCAAGGTGTATGATTAGGGAACTAAAAATTTTGGATTGGGAATTACTGAATACATGAATAGTAAACTAGGTACACAGTAGGTTACAGTAAAACAATAAAATATAAGAGGTGATAAATGGAAATTGGTGTTCCCAAAGAAACTAAAGATCAGGAATTTCGGGTAGGTTTAAGTCCTTCCAGTGTTCGGGTATTACGGGAAAATGGTAATAATATTTTTGTAGAAAGTGACGCTGGTACTGGTGCGGGATTCACTGATAAAGACTACCGCAGTGCTGGCGCGGAAATTGTCAATAACCCTGATAATGCCTGGAATCGGGATTTGGTTGTTAAGGTGAAAGAACCTTTGACTAGTGAGTACAAATTTTTACAAAAAGGACAATTGTTATTTACTTATTTACATTTAGCAGCGAATCGTCAATTAACAGAGCATTTAATTGATTGTGGCACTTGTGCCATTGCTTATGAAACCGTAGAACAACCAGGAGCAAATAAACTCCCCTTACTCACCCCCATGAGTATTGTTGCTGGTCGGTTAGCCGTACAATTTGGTGCAAGATTCCTAGAACGTCAACAAGGAGGAAGAGGTGTACTTTTAGGGGGTATTCCCGGAGTTAAAGCTGGTAAAGTAGTAATTTTAGGCGGGGGTGTTGTCGGTACAGAAGCCGCAAAAATCGCCGTGGGTATGGGTGCAATGGTGCAAATATTAGATGTCAACGTTGAACGTCTATCTTACCTAGAAACTCTATTTGGTTCGAGAGTAGAACTACTTTACAGCAATTCTGCCCATATTGAAACTGCCGTCAAGGACGCGGATTTACTCATTGGTGCAGTCTTAATTCCTGGCAAAAAAGCACCCATTCTAGTATCTCGGGAATTAGTTAAACAAATGCGTCCTGGTTCAGTAATTGTCGATGTCGCTGTAGACCAAGGTGGATGTGTTGAAACTTTACACCCCACATCCCACACTCAGCCAGTATACATTGATGAAGGAGTTGTACATTATGGCGTTCCTAATATGCCAGGAGCAGTTCCTTGGACATCCACACAAGCCCTAAATAACAGTACATTACCCTATACTGTCCAGTTAGCAAAGCTGGGACTTAAAGCTTTAGACATTAACCCAGCCTTAGCTAAAGGCTTAAATGTTCAAAATCATCGTCTTGTCCATTCTGCTCTACAAGAAGTTTTCCCAGATTTAGTTAGTTGATTGGGAATTGGGAATTGGTAAAATTTAAACCAGTTCCCAGTCCCTAGTCTATTTCACCATAGATAAAATAATACCAACTAGTGAACCGAGAATTAGCCCAATACTGCTCAAAGAACTAATTGCAAAACCTGGACCACGCTTTTCCGCTGCTTGATAATATCCCCAAGCATATAGAATCCGTCCCACTACCCAAGCTGCACCGAGAGCAGAACCCCAAATAGGACTAACATAAATAGAAAACAACCATAAAGCCGGGATAAACAAAGCAAGCTGTTCTAAGGTGTTTTGCTGCACCCTTAACACTCTTTCAAAATCGAGGTTTCCTGTAGTTTGTGGTACGGGAACTTGATATTTATATCTGGCTCTACCAACATTAATTGTCACTACAAAGTATAGTATCAGTGTGGCAACAGTCACTAAACTTGGATAAGGGGAAGGGAGCATAAGCTGAGGTAAAATCGAAAATTGGTTTTATTTACTAATATGATAGAATAATTAGATAGGTGTAAGAATCAGTACATTTGGGGTTAAGATACCAGCAACCAATTAGTCGAGTTTATTAACTGGCTGTTCGTCGGGAGATATTGCTGTTTTCGGAATTTCAAACACTGGGTTATTTAAAGCTATCATTATTGAAAACTTTGTAACTACTGGCTCTGTAGCTGTTGATTCCGTTGGTTGTGTTCTGGCAAATTCCAGCATTCTTGAGGAATTAGGGAATAAACTGGACATAGCTCCGATAATACAAACTGCTGTCACTGCACCACCAAGCATCCAGTTTAAGCGGTAACGAAACCTCAGACGTGCTAAGACTATATTAAGCGTCGTTTCTGGTGACTGAACGCCGGTAGGAATAGGTAGATTTTGTAAACTTTGTCGAAGAGTTAATAATCTCTTATACAATGATTTTATGTCAGTATCAGTTGACAGCCATTCCTCGACTTGCTTACGTTCGGTGGCTGTGACTTCGCCATCCAAGTAAGCACTTAATAACTCAAAAAAACCGCGCTTATCCATACTTGTAGTACCTGTTGATTTGTTTTAGTTCTTAATGGCAGAAAATATATATTTTCGTTGACAGTCCTTAATATTTCTTAAAATCTGCCATAGAATTAAAGAAACATAGTGTAGATTATGTATCTAGATAGCTTCGCAATTGAGTTTGTAGCCTCGTTCTGGCTCTAGCTATTCTAGATTTCACAGTTCCTAGGGAAACTCCGGTGATTTCGGCAATTTCTTCATAGGCCATACCTTCAATTTCTCTAAGAACAATTGTAGTCCGAAAAACCTCTGGTAAATCAGCAATCGCTTCTCGCAACTGCTCATAAAATTCTCTTGTCGTCATTTCCTCCTGTGGACTTGGGGTCTGACAGGCAATTTCCCAATCCATTTCTCCGTCATCTAATAATCGCGGAGCATCCAATGATAGGGGACTGGCCACCCGTTTACGTTTACGTAATTCATCATAAAACAAATTCGTGGCAATGCGACTCAACCAACCCCGAAATTTGGCAGGTTCTTGTAGTCGCTTAATATTTCTATACACACGAATCCAAACTTCTTGGGCTAAATCGGCTCTGTCAGACCAATCAGGGGCTAAATGATATAAAATTCGATCAACTTGGGTCTGATAGCGACCTAGTAGTTCTGCAAAGGCGGCACGGTCTGGACGCAATCCAACTTGACAGCGTAAAATCAGATCGTGGTTTGATAGTTTGTCAACTGGAATGGATGCTTCTGGGTAGACGGCATCAACTGTTGACCAAGATACAGCAAGGGATTGACTCATGGATCAGGCTGGTGTTAAATCACTCCCCTCTATTAGACTTGATCATGGCTTAAAAGTTCCTCAGTAAAGTAACTGATTTATAATTAGAACACGGAAATATAAATAGCAAGGAGTTCCCAGTATTTTATTCATGGTCAAGTAATTACGGGAAGGTCAGGTGAAAACAAGATCGAGATTAAGTTTTTTGTGAAATTGAAGTAATAATTCAGATGGAAAATCGTCTACCAAATACCTGACTGATAACCGATGATAAGTAATAATAGGTAATAGCTAAATATGTCAGGGATAAATAATAGGCGAGGACAATGGCAAGAAATGAATCAGTTGGGACTATGGTAACGTTTCTCTGTTTTGGTACAGCGATTTTATCTCTGGCTGTCCATTGGCACACGACGAGAACAACAGGACAATTAAATCAATCTACATTTACAAAGGTTTATCCCCAGGGTTCAGCGGTGGAAATTGGCAATAGCGCAATTGCTGCTTCTGTGCCTAACTCTCCCCAAAAATCTGCTGTGATTAATTTGGATTTCTCCGGTAAACCCCGCAAGTCAATTTTGGCTAATGTTACAGGTTCGGTCAATAATTCCCAGCGACCAATACCAACATTAAATACAACTAGGGTGATTGTGGATTTAGGCGATCGCCGGGTCTATGTTTTTCGATATGATGAAGTAATAGCCAGTTATCCCATCGCTATTGGCAAAAAAGGCTGGGAAACACCAACAGGTAATTTTCAAATCATGCACAAAGAACATGATCCCATTTGGCGACATCCTATCACTGGTGCTGTTTTTGAGGGAGGTAGCAATAGTCCTTTAGGGGATAGATGGATTGGTTTCTGGTCAGATGGCCGGAATGAACTTGGCTTTCATGGTACACCAAATGTTGACCTATTGGGGGCGGCGGTTTCTCACGGTTGTCTAAGAATGCGTAATTCTGATGTGCGAATGTTGTATAGTCAAGTCAACATAGGCACACAAGTGTTAGTGCGTGAATAAAATTCGATCCAATTTAGATCCACGGGTAATGATTAACACAATCCACGCTAAAGATATTGAGGTTATTTAGTCAAAGATATGACTTACTTTTAATCAATTTGTTGAGATTTCCAGGGTAATGGATCAACAGATTGTCCGTTTACATACAGTCCCCAGTGTAAGTGTGGTCCAGTTGATGCACCAGTTGAACCGACTGCACCGATTTTTTCTCCTGCTTTCACAAAATCACCTTCTTGAACATTAATACGACTTAGGTGCATGAAAATACTGATTACCCCCTGACCATGATCAATCCCTACGACGTTACCATGTACCCGGAATCCTTGGGATACTTTACCAACTAAGGCCACTCGTCCGGCTGCTGGGGTGGTCACGGCTGAACCCTCACCACCTGCGTAGTCTTGTCCACGATGGTAGTAGTCTTTGGCAAATTCACCATTGTAGTAGCGACGGACACCATACTTAGTGGATGTTCGCCCAGTATTGGGTGTCAAAAAAATGCCGTGCCAATATTTTTCTGGTGTCTGTAGGGCTTTTAATTCGGCTACGCGCTTAAGTTCATATTCGGTAGCATTGACTCCAGCTTTTCCAGGTGGTAATGTGATGCGTTGAACAGGAAATTTGCGATCACGTACTTGTACTAATAAATTTTTTTCTTGTCCAGCTTCAGAAATTTTAATTGTTCTTACTCCGGCTTTTTCTAAAGGAGTTGTGGGAATAAAAGAACGATATTTACGAGGGGCAATTTCAAAAGCTGGATATGTTTTTTGCCCCACTGCTACAGTAGGATTGCTGATATTGTCTGAGTTAGTAGACTCAATTACTACGGAAATTGTATCTCCCAGTTGCGGACTTTTAGGTAATATCTGTACTTCTAAAGCTTTTGCTGGTAAGCTGAAAGCAATAGGGACAGCAGCAATTATGCCTATGAACATTTTAGCAGGGTTGATAATAGAAAACACTGAAAATTTATTCTCTAGATTAATAGTCTTAGGCATGGTATTCATAAGCTTAATAAACAGATTTTTAGAGGCTGTTAGTAAACGGACTAATTTATTGTAGTTACTGTTTCCTTGGGAAGTTAATAAATAAATTCAACCAAACCAAATTAACCACAAGGGTAGCGCTAAAAATAACCCAATAAAAGTTAAAGCAATACTGCTGGCTAACAAGTTTCGATCTAACTCATAAACTTCTGCTAAAATTAGTACAGAAAGCCCTGTGGGTGTTCCTGACATTAATACCAATATTAACCGCTGTTCACCAATTATACCCAAGTAACTCGCACCTAATCCCACTAGTAAAGGTACAACCAAAACTTTTAAAATACTGGCAATTAAGGACATATTCAAATTTTTATATTCTTTTATTGTACCTAGTCGCAAACCAACCAGCAATAAGGCAAAGGCAATAACTACCCACACAGCTTGTTCTAAACCTGATTCAATGATTGCAGGTAATTCGACAAATTGGGTATTTAAGCCGATAAAAAATGTCCACAGACTAGGAACAGTAACTATATCTCGTAACTGTATCCACCAGTGATTTTCGGTTTCTTTTTCTCCAAAATAGCTGGCAATTAACACGGCAATGCCATAAGTACCAACAACATTATTTGTGACGCTGAATAATACGGCCCAATCATTATTTTCTGGACTTGTTAAGACTTGTGTTAGTGTTAGTCCCACAAAGCCTGTATTTCCTAAAATCGTTGCTAAAATAAAACTGCCTAAACTTGCTTTGCTTAAGGGGGCTGACACTTCTATATTATTCTGTTCTGTCTTGATTCTACTACTTATTAACGATTGCCAAAGCCACCAAATCAACAATGATAGAACCAGACTTAACAATAAAACGCAGACTCCTATCGCTGGTATTAGTAGGCCAATAGATGAGTTAGTGTGACGAGCTAATACTAGTAGTTGTAGTGGCACTCCTACCCAGTAAAGTGCCTGTCCTAGTAACTTGGTTAAATTATTGGGTGTAAACCGCGCTAATACTAGTCCTAATCCTATCCAGGTAAATAGAGGAGTATAAGCTTTAAATAGGGTTTCAATCATAGTAAAATGGCTAGTATCATAAAGCGGAATTCAAGATTTAAAAGATTGAGAATGTTTGGTTTATTTGTATCAACCTATATTAGTAATTTTCCCATAAAAAAGGTGAGCTTTTTCAGCTCACCACACAAAATTTAGAGAATATCCGTTAGTGTTAACCTAACAAAGCCTTAGCTTTAGCTAAAACATTGTCCACTGTGAAACCAAATTTCTCTAAACAAATACCACCAGGAGCGGAAGCACCAAAGGTATCAATACTTACGGTATCACCTTCACTGCCGATATACTTGTGCCAACCGAAGCTACTAGCCGCTTCTACGGATAAACGCTTAGTAACAGCTTTGGGAAGAATAGATTCTTTGTAAGCTGGATCTTGTGTATCAAATAAGGTAGAAGAAGCCATAGAAACAACGCGAACTTTCTTACCTTCTGCGGTTAGTTTCTCTGCCGCGCTCACACAAAGACTTAATTCCGAACCAGTACCAATTAAAATGATATCTGGTGTACCTTGACAATCAATAATTGTATAACCACCCTTGGCAACACCTGCGATGGATGTACCTGCTAAGTTAGGAACGTTTTGACGAGTGAAAGCCAATAAAGTCGAAGCATTTGCTTTAGACTTCTCAATTGCGACTTTATAAGCCCCAGAGGTTTCGTTTCCGTCTGCGGGACGAATTACGGTTAAATCGGGAATAGCTCGTAAAGAAGCTAGAGTTTCAATGGGTTGGTGGGTAGGACCATCTTCACCTTGGCCAATGGAGTCGTGGGTCATAACCCAAATTGAACCGGCTTCGGAAAGAGCAGCCAAGCGAATGGCAGCCCGCATATAATCGGTAAAGATAAGGAAGGTTGCACCGTAAGGAATTAAACCTGAGTTATGCAAGGCCATACCGTTACAGATTGCACCCATGGCGTGTTCCCGGACACCGAAGTGAATGTTACGATTTCCGAAATGTCCTTTTTGGAAGTCTCCAGCACCTTTAAGTTCAGTGAGGTTGGAGTGGGTTAAGTCAGCAGAACCGCCGATTAATTCCGGTAAAGCAGCACCTAATTTGTTTAAGCAGGTTTCCGAGTGTTTGCGAGTAGGTAATGCTTTATCTGCATCTGTGTAAGTAGGTAATACTTGATCCCAACCTTCTGGTAATTTGCCACTAATCAAACGGTCAAATTCCGCTGCTTCTTGGGGGTATTTAGCCTTGTAACCAGCATAAACTGTGTTCCATGCGGATTCGTAAGCAGCACCGCGTTCAACAGCCTTGCGGGTGTGGTTGAGGGCATCAGCGGGGATTTCAAATGGTGCGTAGTTCCAACCCAAGTTTGTCCGCGTCAATGCTGTTTCATCTGGTCCCAAAGCAGCACCGTGAATACCAGCGGTATTTTGTTTGTTGGGAGAACCATAACCGATTGTGGTTGTCACCTTAATCATGGTAGGTTTGTCTGTGACTGCTTTTGCAGCGGCAATGGCTTGAGCAATGCCTTCTAAATCTGTGTTACCATCTTTAACGTGCAGAACGTGCCAACCGTAAGATTCAAAGCGTTTAGAAACATCCTCAGTGAATGCTACATCTGTAGAACCATCAATAGAGATGTGGTTATCGTCATAGAGAGCAATAAGTTTACCTAATCCCCAGTGTCCAGCGATAGAGGCTGCTTCACCAGAAATCCCTTCCATGTTGCAACCATCACCAAGAAGTACATAAGTGTAATGGTCAACAATTGTGGCATCAGGTTTATTGAACTTAGCGGCCAGGTGTGCTTCCGCTACGGCTAAACCAACAGCATTGGCAATTCCTTGACCTAAAGGACCTGTGGTAACTTCTACACCGGCCGTCACAAAATTTTCCGGGTGGCCTGGGGTCTTAGCACCCCATTGACGAAATTGCTTGATATCGTCTATGGTAACGCTATCGTAGCCTGTTAGGTAGAGTAAGGCATACTGCAACATTGAACCATGACCAGCGGACAAAACAAAGCGATCGCGGTTGAACCACTGAGGATTTTTAGGATTATACCGCATGAAGGAGTCCCAGAGGACAAAAGCCATGGGAGCAGCGCCCATTGGTAGCCCAGGGTGTCCCGATTTGGATTTCTCTATGGCATCTACAGCCAAAAAGCGGATAGAATTGATACAAAGTTCTTGGAGGGATTGGGTTGCAACAGCCATAATCTCTAATTGTTAAGGACGGGTTAGGACTCTTTTTAGGGTTTTTTTGGTGGGTTCATGAGCAAGAGATCCCACTTTATTCATCATCTCATTCCTAATTGCCAATGGACAAGCGGGATTTTTGAGGTTTTTAGTGATGAATAAGGCCGATAAATTTAATCATGCCTTCCCAAAGCTAGGCATTAGCTAGGCTATTGGTTAGGCTTGAATGTCTCTATCATACTTGTCTTGTGTTCACTTCTAAAAAGCAAACTAGGGGCAAAATGAGGCGAGGATCAATAATACGAGTTTTAGTAATGGATAATTGGGTTATTAACTTTACCTGTTACCTATTACCTGACTAGTAAGTATCTTTAGGGAGTAAATTTCTTGAAGGCTAGAGTAACATTATGACCACCAAAGCCAAAAGAATTAGATAAAGCTACCTCGACTACTTGAGCGCGGCTAGTGTCGGGGACATAATCTAGGTCGCATTCTGGATCTAGATTTTCGATGTTGATGGTCGGGGGAATTTGATCATCAGCGATGGCTAAAATTGTCGCTACGGCTTCAATTCCACCTGAACCACCTAAAAGATGTCCTGTCATGGATTTAGTGGAACTGATGGCTACTTGATAAGCATACTCTCCCAAAGCTTTCTTGATAGCAGCAGTTTCATTGGCATCATTAGCTGGTGTGCTGGTCCCATGAGCATTGATGTAACTAACCATCTGTGGCGTAAGTGACCCATCTTTTAAAGCTAATTCTATCGCCCTAGCCGCACCTAAACCACCGGGTACGGGCGAGGTCATGTGATAAGCATCACAGGTCATCCCATAACCCACCATTTCCCCATAAATCCTTGCACCGCGATTTATGGCGTGTTCTAGCTCTTCGAGAATTAAAATTCCCGCGCCTTCACCCATCACAAAACCGTCTCGATCACGATCAAATGGACGACAAGCATGGGCTGGATCATCATTGCGGAAGGATAAAGCGCGAGCAGCCGCAAACCCTGCTACTGACAAAGGTGTAACTGCTGCTTCACAACCGCCGCAGATCATAGCTTTAGCGTATCCTCCCTGAATTTGACGAAAGGCATCACCAATGGAATTAGAACCGGCTGCACAGGCAGTGACAGAGCAGGAATTAGGACCTTTCGCGCCCGTGTGAATTGCTGTTAGTCCTGCTGCCATATTAGCGATCATCATGGGAATCATGAAGGGACTACAACGACTAGGACCACGTTTAGGATCTAAATAAATGGTTTGTTGGTCTTCTAATACTTTAATACCACCAATACCAGAACCGATAATCACGCCAATTTGTTCAGCGTTGAGATCGTCTATTACTAATCCTGAATCTGCAACAGCTTGAATAGCCGCTGATACACCCAGTTGAGAAAAACGATCCATGCGCTTGGCTTCTTTGCGTTCCAAGTAAATTTCTGGATCAAAGTTTTTAACTTCACCAGCAATGCGACAACTATGTTTAGAAGCATCAAAAGCGGTGATATAGTCAATACCATTGCGTCCGCTTAATAATCCTTGCCAATATTCGGTGGGTGTGTTTCCAATGGGTGTAATCGCGCCCACACCTGTTACAACAACGCGATTACGTTTATAGTCTGTCATGATTACATTAAATATGGCGAAAAAGCAGCAGGGAGGAAAATTTAAGAGTGCTGAGTTCCGAGTTAAGTATCCTTAGTCAAAAGTATACTATTTCCTCAATATGATGATGAACCATTGGCGCTTTTTTGAAGTCAAACTTATAGCTTAGACACTCAACACTCATGTACGGGCGGGTTTATCCAGTTAATCTGTATACTTTTGAAATATCTCTTCAAGCCCGCTTATACTAGATAATTCCTTGATTAAGCAGATGTAACGATCTTTTTCTCAATGTATTCCACAGTCTCTTGAACTGTTGTAATTTTTTCAGCCGCTTCATCAGGAATCTCGATCTCAAATTCTTCTTCCAAAGCCATGACTAGCTCAACTGTATCCAGGGAATCAGCCCCTAAATCGTTACTAAAATTCGACTCTGGTGTAACCTTTTCAGCTTCTACACTGAGTTGTTCAACAACAATTGCTTTCACTTTTGCAAAAATATCTGCTTGGCTCATAAATAAAACTCCTTAACAAGTTGCTATGATTTGCTCTCAATGAACAAAGTTTTTTTGGGCATATTCATCTTATCGGAAAGAGTGAATCTGAGTATAGGTTCTATCATTAAAATTGGAGATTAAAGATTATGTCAGGGAAAAGGGAATGGGGGAATACGTCGAAAATCGGTGTAAATCTAAACCAAATATAATTTTATGCTATCTAAAAATCTGAAGTACGCTTATTATCCTGGTTGTGTAGCACAAGGAGCTTGTCGAGAACTGTATTTATCAACCCAATCTCTAACTAAAGCGTTAGGTATTGAACTGATTGAATTGAAAAAAGCCGCTTGTTGTGGTTCTGGTACATTTAAAGAAGATTCTCAATTATTAGAAGATACTGTTAATGCTAGAAATATTGCTTTAGCGGAATCTTTGGATCTTCCTTTGCTGACTCATTGTAGCACTTGTCAGGGTGTTATCGGTCACGTTGATGAACGTTTAAAAGAATGTCAATCAACCAATCCCGATTATCTCAACAAAGTTAATGGTTTATTAGTGAAAGAGGGCTGTTCTCCTTATCGGGGTAGTACGGAAGTTAAACATCTTTTATATGCTTTGGTGACAGATTATGGTTTAGAGGAAATTTCTCAGCGTGTTACTAAGAAATTAAGTGGTTTAAAATGTGCAGCTTTTTATGGTTGTTATCTGCTCCGCGCTCAAAAGTCTATGTTCTATGATGATCCTTTTCAACCCGAAGCAATGGAAAATGTATTTCGGGCTGTAGGAGCGACACCTGTATATTATCGTGGCAGGACTCAATGTTGTGGTTGGCCTTTGTCTAGCTATGCGACAAATGAATCTTTTCAAATGGCTGGAAATCATATCCAAGAAGCTTTAAATAATGGGGCTGATTGTATTGTTACACCATGTCCTTTGTGTCATTTGAATTTAGATTCTCGTCAACCAGAAGTAGAAAAGGTAATTAGACAAAAGTTAGATTTACCGATTTTACACTTACCCCAATTAATTGCTTTAGCCTTAGGTGTTAGTCCCAAAGAATTGGGTTTAGAAAGACATATTGTGTCTACAAAACCCATTTTAGAAAAATTAGGATTCTGATCAAATTGTGGGAAGGAAATAATATTTTTCTTCCCATTACCAATTACCCATTACAGATTTCTGATATTCTTCCTCACTAATTAAATCATGATTATTTTCCACACGATCTAAAAATACTAATCCTTCCAAATGATCATATTCATGTTGAAAAATTCGGGCAATAAAATCCGTTAATTCTTGTTTTTGTAAATTACCATAACAGTCTGTATATTCAACTTCAACTGTTTGATATCTAGGAACTAAACCCCTAATATCAGGGACACTTAAACAACCTTCCCAATCTTTAAGCATTTCTGAAGAATGGGCAATAATTCGGGGGTTAATCATTGCGGTCGGCTGCATTTCTGGTGCGTGTGGATATCTAGCATTAGGACGGGAAGCGACGATAAATAGACGGTAAGATGATGCTATTTGTGGTGCTGCAATTCCCACCCCATTAGCTTGAGAAACTGAGGTAATTAATTCATCAATCAGGTTTTGAATTTCTTGACTTTGAATATTCTCAACCGCAGCAGCTTTTTGTCGTAATATCGGATTACCTAATTTAATAATTGGTGTTAGTTCATTCATTTTCAAATCTCTATTTTTTCTGTTTCCATTTTGTTCATTAGATTAATCATAGGTATCCTGATTTTGACAGTTTCTAAGGAATTTTAAGGAACGCCCCTTGGTAATTCTGAGCAGGAAATCTGGGACAACTAACCAAATATCAATTTTCTTTGTTAATTGGTAAAGGTGCGGGTTTAACTAAAACTTGAAAAATTTTGCCATTGCGATCAACTTGCACTTGTAGAGGAATACCAATTTTACTATTTTCTACTAATTTTTGTACCTCATCAACTTTGAAAACGGGTTGATTATTAATAGTTTTAATCACATCTCCTGGCCTTAATCCAGAAGTCGCTGCGGGCGAGTTAGGAACAATTCTAACTAATAAAATTCCTTGACTTGCAGATAAATTCATTTTATCACCAAATCGAGCAATAATTCTTTCCTTAACTTCAGGTGTTAATGTTACCATTTGTATTCCCAAATAGGGATGATCAACTCTACCTTTAGCAATTAATTCCTCAGCGATTTTTTGAGCAGTATTAATAGGAATAGCAAATCCCAAACCTTGAGCGCCTTGAATGATTGCTGTATTCATCCCAATAACTTCACCACGGGCATTTAATAGTGGTCCACCGGAGTTTCCGGGGTTAATGGCTGCATCTGTTTGTAAATAATCAACACGTTTATCACTCGCACCAATTTCACTACTAGAACGACCTGTGGCGCTGATAATTCCTGATGTAACAGTATTATTTAAACCCAATGGATTACCAATAGCAATCACGGCTTCTCCTGGTTGTAAAGTATCAGACTTACCTAATGCTAGACTGGGTAAGTTATTCGCATCAATTTGAATTACAGCAACATCTGTTATTGCATCTTCTCCTAACACCTTACCTTTAAAAGTTCGGCCATCTTTAAGAGTAACTGTAACTAAATCAGCACCATCTACAACATGAGAATTAGTTAAAATTTGTCCAGATGAATTAATGATAAATCCCGAACCGCTACCTCGTTCTACCCTTTCTTTTGGTTGTGATGGAATCGCAAAAAAGCCGCGAAAAAAGGGATCGGAAAATTCATCTGGAGCTTGAGTTGTGACAGTTCTAGTCGAATCAATCCGAACAACTGCACCTCCCACCTTTTGTACTACTTTGACAACAAAATTAGGATCTCCAGAAGCAGAGAAAATCGCCGGAGGAGCAATTTCTGTGGTGGGTGCGGCGGTTTTTTGTGGTTGTGTATTACTGGGTTCGATTTCTGCGGTCCCTTTCCTGAGATTAGTACAACCTCCCAGTATCAAAACTGCTACGCTACACACTGCGATCCATTTTTTACTCTTATTTTCCAAATTTTGCGGTAGAAACTTGGTATGAATATTTTTAGCTACTAGGTTATGATTATTAATTTTCATCGTCATGATCATGCTTGAGTATTCTTTATGTTAGTAGATGTTAGGATCTTAGCTATCTGGTTTTTATCAAAATGATTATAGGCAACATAAAAGTAATTACAAATAGAAACGACGAATTACGGATAGAGGTGGTGTGAATGGAAATTCCCATAGATGGTTTATGGAATCATGTATTAGAGCGTCTACAATTAGAGTTAGCACCTCCTACCTTTGAAACTTGGATTAAGACAGCTAAAGCACAGCAGTTAGAGAACAACTGCTTGGTAATATACGCTCCTAATCCCTTCGCTCGCAATTGGCTTCAGAAACATTACATCCATACTATTGCTAATGTAGCCCAAGATATTGTGGGTTATCCAATCGAAATTTATATTACTGTGGTTGAAGATGAGGAAACTTCTCATCTGGGTCAACAGGATATTGGGGGAAATTTATTACCAATAAATCATATTTGGAGCAAATACTCTGGAAATAATCAAAAAACTTCAGATTTAAATTCTAAATATGTTTTTTCTCGATTTGTTGTCGGCGCTAACAATCGCATGGCTCATGCTGCTTCTTTAGCAGTGGCCGAATATCCAGGGAGGGAATTTAATCCATTATTTTTATGTGGTGGTGTCGGTTTAGGAAAAACTCACCTCATGCAAGCTATTGGTAATTATCGCCAGGAAATATCTCCCTACTCTAAAATATTTTATGTGTCTACGGAGCATTTTACCAATGATTTAATTACCGCAATTCGTCAGGATAGTATGCAAAGTTTTCGTGAACATTATCGGGCTGCTGATATGCTGCTAGTTGATGACATTCAATTTCTTGAGGGGAAAGAATATACTCAAGAGGAATTTTTTCATACCTTTAATACTTTACATGAGGCAGGTAAGCAAGTTGTTATTGCTTCAGACCGTCCTCCCCATCAAATTCCTAGTTTACAACAACGGCTTTGTTCACGGTTTTCTATGGGACTAATTGCGGATATTCAAACCCCTGATTTAGAGACCAGAATGGCAATTTTGCAGAAAAAAGCCGAATATGAAAATATTCGTTTACCACGGGAAGTGGTTGAATATATTGCCTCTAATTGTACTTCTAATATCCGTGAATTGGAAGGGGCATTAATTCGGGCTTTAGCTTATATTTCTATTTGGGGGTTACCTATGACTGTGGAAAATCTTGCTCCCATTTTAGGAACTCCTAGCCAAAAAATAGAAACCACTCCAGAAATAATTTTAAATGTAGTCGCAGATGCTTTGAGTGTTTCCATTGACGACTTAAAAGGTAATTCCCGTCGTCGAGAAATTAGTTGGGCCAGACAAATAGCCATGTATTTAATGCGACAACTTACCAATCTCAGTTTACCCAAAATAGGCGAGGAGTTTGGTGGTAAAGATCATACGACAGTAATGTATAGTTGTGAAAAGATTGCTCAGTTACAAGAAACTGATCAGAATTTAATTCAAACTTTACACCAATTGAGCGATCGCATTCAAATGACTACTCGTTCTAAAATATAGAATTAACTTCCTTGAGGTTTTCCACAACCAAAAAACCAATTTATTAAATTAAAATCTGTATAATTGGATCTTGGTAAAAACCCAAATTTCGCGGATAATCTGTAGAAAACTTGATTGACTTTATCGAAAGCTAAAATAGGTTTTCCACAGCTTTTCCACAGGGAAGTATCTATAATACTTTTTTATATCGGGACTATTGACAAATAAACCAATTTATGAATACAGCAATTTTTGAAGCTCGACAAAGTAGACAAACAGTTAGCTTTTACGGTATAGTCAACAACCCGCTTAACAATAAGTCACTCCAAATCAATACCACAACTAAAATTAAAAAATTTAGTGTCAATTTTTTCTACTTGCGTTATAATGGCGATTACAAGCCTAAAAACTTTGCCAACTGGACTTGTCCACGACTGTTGGGCATAAATAGTGCTCAGTGGTAGTGATTACCGTGCAAAACCAAATTCTCAAGCAAATTACTCTTGTTAGTTATGGTATAGTGAAAAAGTTAGAACTAGCTTTACCAAACTATAATTGCTCTACGCACAGGTAATAATTGCCCACGGAAAGCTGTTTTAATCAAGAATTTACACACAAAAATCTGAAATACACCGAGGTTATGATTCAGCAAGTAATTCACCCGATGGTGAAATTGCAGCGCAACGTGCAATCACTCATAGAATCCAATATTATCAAACCCAATGATAGGATTTGGAAAATTGCATTACTCTATGGCGATGAATGGCAGCATTGGAAGCAAGAGTTGCTAGACTTTGGATTTAGCACCCAAGATCCAATTAGTGATTTACTAGCAGTAGAAAAGTGGGACGACGATTAAACATCTAAATTATACCAGCTATATCTAGCATAACTCAGCGCAAACACGCCTACCCCTGGTAATGATAGAACTTTATCCTTGTTCTCATGGTATGTGCAATTTTGCCCTGGTTCTGCTATGTATTTAGCACAATAATCATCTGGGGTTCATTACCAAAATACATACTCAAGCATTTTTATCAAGGTAGGTCAATTATGGTTCAAACCTTACCTAAAACTTAGTTAGTGACTTTTGAAGGGTTTATTAAATGGAAACCAGAAGGCGGATTTTATGAATTGTATGATGGGGAAATTACAAAAGATGAATCCGCCATTAGGAAAACACGAAAGCAGAACTGGGTTTTTAACGATAGAGTGTAGTCGCTTACAGCCTTTTCTGCTGAAGATGAGGTACAAAGTTGAATCATGAAACTCTTGTGGGGCGGGCCTCTTGCCCGCGATTGATATCAGTTTATTCTCTAATTGGTGATGAGTATAAAATCAACAAATTCAGAAACGATGATCAAATAATTTCCCACATTTTTTCCGAATTGAAATTAACTGCTGCTCAAATTCTACTAACTGCTGACTAATATTAATGCCTCAGCGAGATCTTTAGCAGTATGATAGCGATCGCGTGGTAAAGGTTCTGTAACACAATCAATTACCTGTCTTAATTTGTCACTAATTGTTGGTATACTCTTAATATCAAAGCGAAAACTGCGCCCTCTCTGACGATAGAATTTTAAAGGATTTTCCCCAGTTAATAAAAAAATCAACGTCGGACCAATAGCATACAAATCAGATTGAGTCAGAGGTTGTCCCCTGTCTTGTTCAGGGGCGCAGAAGCCCTCAGCACCGATTCTCGTACCTGGTTGTGTACCGATTTCCTTAACAGCGCCAAAGTCCAGAACAACAACACTATTATTACTATTTCGCACCATTAAATTAGCTGGTTTAATGTCCCGATGGATTAATGGTGTTTCTTGGTTGTGAAGATAATCCAGAATATCACAAGTTTGTACCATCCAGGCGATGGCCTGTTTAGGTGTTACAGGTCCATTTAACCTAATGCGTTTGTCTAAATCTTGTCCGTGAATTAATTCCATAGCCAAGTATTTTTTACCGATTTCCATAAAGAAGTCATAATACTTAGGAACTCCTGTGTGGTTAAGATGCTTGAGAATACTGGCTTCTCGGATGAATAACTCTTGAGCCTTAGGTATTTTCATCATATCGGCATTCATCTGTTTAAGTACAAGTAATTGTGGCATACCTGTAATTTTACCTGCACCATCCCAAGCTAAATAGGTAGTACCCATACCACCCTTTCCGAGAGTGCGTAACACCTGATAATGGCGAACGGTTTTTTGGACCAAAACCGGTTGACCACAGTGAATACAAAATAGGTTCTGAGGCTGATTTCCTTCATGGGTACAATCAGTGCTGGAGTATGCGGGTGTCATGTTCTGACTAATTTTCCCCACCGCTTCAGAAGAGGGTTGAATAAGTATGGGGGGGGATAAATCCTGAATTTGAACCTTGAGTACAGGACCGCCCTGAGCTAATTGCAGTAAAGAATTATCAGGAATGATACATTTAGTTACGAGAGAGCCATTCAGGAAAGTTCCATTAGTCCCTTGACTAGTTAATTCCCAATCATCCCCCCTGGTGCTAGTAGTTAATTTAAGTTCTAAATGATACCGAGAAACTGAATTTTCCGCCAAAACCACGTGATTATCTACCGCCCGACCAACGCGAATGACGGTAGAACCCTCAAATAACCACTGTTGAAGCGGTATTTTTGTGCCTTTTTCCAGTAGGGTCAGAGTAATCACAATACAACCTAAAATTTAAGATCAAAAAAGTAGTTTTATAAGCAACTTGGTGAAGACGGGCGGACTTTTACTCGCACTAGTATAGCCGTAAGATTGTCATGACCGTTGTATTCATTACCCAACTCAATCAAATTTTGAATACCCGTTTCTAAGTTAGTAGTATAACTTAGTAAAGGTTGGAGATGAGTTAGCCAATGAGTTTCTAGACAGTCATTATCTGATAAACCATCTGATACCAATACCAGGAGCATATCTTCATTGATATTAAATAACGTCACATCAGGAGAGATATAATCTTCATTGCGTGGACCCAAAGCCTGGGTAAGCTGGTAAGCATCTACACGTCCATAAGCTATATTAGGTTCTACACCCCTAGCAATTTCTTGCTGACCCACTTCATGATCTATAGTTATTTGTTCTAATCCTTGTTTGTGAGTTAGACGATAAAGACGACTATCGCCGACATGGGCAATTGCTGCTTGATTATTCTGAAGTAACAGCATAACCAAAGTAGTACCCATGCGTTTAGTACCGGAACGTGATTCTTGTTGATTAAGCTCATAAATAGCTTGATTAGCTAGGTAAATAGCATCACAGATAGATTCAGTCCCAGGTAATTCTCCTTTGACCCAGGTTTCTTGAAAGTATTTACGGATAGTATTTACAGCCAATTCACTGGCTATTTCACCTCCAGCATGACCACCCATACCATCACAAAGAATATATAAACCTTGTGCTGTGACTATGCTATGATTAGGTAGTTCTAGTTTATGGAATTGGCTATCAACGCTAAAGTAGTCTTCATTGTGATGGCGTTGACGACCTAGATCAGTATATGCGACATATTCTAAACTACTTAGCTCCATGGATAAGATAGTTTGGGAATCATCATTTTCAGTTGCTAATTTAGTTTCTGCCTCACTACTTGCTTGTAAGACGGTGGGGGAAAAGTCGGGTTTTTCCTGAGTGGTTATCTCTGTCACTATTTCGGCTATTGGATAACGCTGCTGGGGATCTAAATAAGATTCTAAGTCAATTTGGTGGAAGGGGCTAGTATGACTGTTTTCATTTGCTATATTTTCTAAATTTTGGGTGAGTTGAGTGGGTTCTGGGATTACAGAAACTACCTGATGTTCTTCCTGGGTGATTAAGGCATAGGAGGTGGCGCTACATTCTGTACTACATTGAGGGCAATGCTGGATATTTAAGGCTATTTTGGTGCTGCATTTGGGGCAGATTTTGTGGGTTAGAGATGTGCCACAGTTTTGACAGAATTTATTGATGTTAGGGTTTTTAAATTTACACTGGGGGCAAGTTAGCATGGTGGGATTTGTTTGATTTTCACGGCGAAAGAGGTGCTTTTCACGAATATTTAAATGTCTGGATTTTTTTTGGATTTCTGGAGTATTTTAGTAATACAACTCTTTGGTTTAGTTTTCCGGTGCATGATTTAGGCTTGTGAGTTCAAGGGTTGTGAGTTCGCGCCATTCTCCTGGAGCTAAGTCATGTAATTGAATATTAGCAATACTGACTCTAATTAACCGCAAGGTGGGAAAACCCACGGTGGCAGTCATGCGACGAACTTGGCGGTTTTTACCTTCGGTGAGGGTAATTTCTAGCCAGGCTGTGGGTATATTTTTCCGGGTTCTGATGGGTGGGATGCGTTGAATGACGGATGGTTCTTCTAACAATAACCTAACTTGAGCGGGACGGGTGCGGTAGTCTTGAATTTCTACTCCTTTTTGGAGTTGATGAATTGCGGTGGCATCAGGAATACGTTCTACTTGGGACCAATAGGTACGTTGATGACGAAAGCGGGGATGGGCGAGACGATGCTGGAACTGTCCATGATTGGTTAATAAGAGTAAGCCTTCGCTGTCCCAATCTAAACGCCCGACGGGATAAATATCAGGAATATCTATATACTGTTTAAGGGTGATATGTTTAGGACTTTCTTGGGTAAATTGGCTCAAAACTCCATAGGGTTTGTGAAAAATAATATACCGATTATTCATAAAATAGAGGAAGAAGGAAAAAGGATTTAACAAACATGAATTATGACAATTACTAAAATCAGTCGCAGGTCTTTTTTATTTTTGGGTGGAGCGACTTTGGCACAAGGACTATTTCTCACGGCACCTAGTCACGCCCAATCTGTACAGATTAACAGGGGTCAATTTAATGGTATTACTTTTTATCAAACTATTGTTAATCTTCGAGACCCAAAAAACTTGATTACTATTGGTTTGGCTAATAATGCGGGCTTCGCTAATTCTATTCAAAAAACGAGTGGTGATGAGGAGTTTGGTAAGTTGGTGGGGCGTTATCAAGCGGCTGTTGTTGCTAATGGGACTTTTTTCGCCAAAAATCCCCAAAAAACGGTGATGGGTAATATGATTGCTGGGGGAAAATCCCTGAAATACAGTCCTTGGGAAAATTTTGGAACTACTTTGAGATTGGGTGTTGGCAATAAACCGGAAATGGTGACGGTGAGGGCGGAGGGTAAACCGGAAGGGAATAAATTTTGGTTTTCTATAAGTTCTGGACCGAGATTATTACGAAAAGGGAAAATTTGGTTACGTCCTAATATTGAAGGGTTTAAAGATCCTGCTGTTTTGGGTAGTAGCGCCCGGACAGCAATTGGTTTTAACCAAGATGGAACTAGGTTAATTTTAGTAACTTTTGACTTTAATATCTCTCTGCGACAAGAAGCGGAGGTGATGAGGGCTGTGGGCTGTTATGAGGCGATGAATTTGGATGGTGGAGCATCTAGGGCTTTGGCTAGTAAAAATACTATTTTAGTCCCGGCTGGTAGACGATTAACTAATGTTATTGTTATTTATGATGGTGGAAATCCAGCGCCGGCGGCTCTACAACAGGCATGGCTGAAGTTTCAAAAACGGTAGGGCGCGGCTGATATCTGTTTCATGAGACAAGGGGTAGGGAGCAGGGGGGGAATAATTATCTATTGTCCATGGCTATCTTGTTACGGAGTCTGGGGTATTATTTTCAATATTTAATTATTAATTTTCAATTCCCAAGAGGGTTTGACGGCAAATACGACTATAAAGTTACGGTTCACCCCAATTCCTGAAGGTATTAATTCTCATACATTAGTCAATGTGAATGCACGTTAATCCATGAAACCACTAGAGATAATTTATAAAATTTGCGGTTTTCCTGACGGTTCGGTAAACCACCCTTCATGGGATAGCTACTATAGCAGGTGACAGGTGATTGGTGACAGGTAACAGGGGACAGGGAGAATACAATATATTTCCCAATGACCAATGACCAATGACCACTAACAACTGACTAAAGCGGATAATTTTTCTGGTTCATTTAGTAATTTTATACGGAGTAAAAACCCAAAATGGCGAAAGTAGTTGGCATTGATTTAGGAACAACAAACTCCTGTGTGGCAGTAATGGAAGGTGGTAAACCGACTGTTATCGCTAATGCGGAAGGTTTTCGGACGACTCCCTCGGTGGTTGCTTTTGCCAAAAATGGCGACAATTTGGTTGGTCAAATCGCCAAACGGCAGGCGGTAATGAACCCGGAAAATACTTTTTATTCGGTGAAACGCTTTATTGGTCGTCGTTTTGAGGAGATTACGAACGAGGCGACGGAGGTTTCTTATAAGGTTCTCAGTAGCGGTGGTAATGTTAAGGTGGATTCTCCGGGGGCTGGTAAACAGTTTGCTCCTGAGGAGATTTCTGCTAAGGTTCTGCGTAAGTTGGTGGAGGATGCTAGTAAATATCTGGGTGAAACTGTTACCCAAGCTGTAATTACTGTTCCTGCTTATTTCAATGATTCTCAACGTCAAGCGACCAAGGATGCAGGAAAAATTGCTGGTATTGATGTTCTCCGCATTATCAATGAACCGACGGCGGCTTCTCTGGCTTATGGTTTTGATAAGAAGAGCAATGAGACTATTTTAGTGTTTGATTTGGGTGGTGGTACTTTTGATGTGTCTGTGCTGGAGGTAGGTGATGGTGTTTTTGAGGTGTTGTCAACATCTGGGGATACTCATTTAGGTGGTGATGATTTTGATAAGAAGATTGTTGATTTCTTGGCTGAAAAGTTCAAAAAGGATGAAGGTATTGACCTCCGTAAGGACAAACAAGCTTTACAACGTCTGACTGAGGCCGCAGAAAAAGCTAAAATTGAACTTTCTAGTGTTACCCAAGCGGAAATTAATTTACCATTTATTACTGCTACGCAGGATGGTCCTAAGCATTTAGATACAATTCTCACTCGTGCGACTTTTGAGGAACTTTGTTCTGATTTGATTGACCGTTGCCGCATTCCTGTGGAAGACGCGCTCAAGGGTGCGAAGTTGAATAAAACCAATATTGATGAGGTGGTTCTGGTTGGTGGTTCGACTCGGATTCCTGCTGTTCAGGATGTGGTTAAGCGGGTTTTAGGTAAGGATCCTAATCAAACTGTTAATCCTGATGAGGTTGTGGCGGTTGGTGCTGCGATTCAGGCGGGGGTTTTGGCTGGTGATGTTACGGGTATTTTGTTGTTGGATGTAACACCATTGTCTTTGGGTGTGGAAACTTTGGGCGGTGTGATGACTAAGATTATCCCTCGTAATACGACAATTCCTACTAAAAAATCGGAGGTGTTTTCTACTGCTGTGGACGGACAAAGCAATGTGGAAATTCACGTTCTCCAGGGTGAGAGAGAATTTGCCAATGATAACAAGAGTTTAGGTACTTTCCGTTTGGATGGTATTCCTCCTGCTCCTCGTGGTGTTCCCCAAATTGAAGTTACTTTTGATATTGACGCTAACGGTATTCTCAATGTTGCGGCTAAGGATAAGGGAACTGGTAAGGAACAATCTATTAGTATCACTGGCGCTTCTACTCTTGATAAGAATGATGTAGAACGCATGGTTAGGGAAGCTGAACAAAATGCTTCTTCTGATAAGGAGCGCCGTGAAAAAATTGAACGCAAAAACCAAGCCGATACTTTAGCTTATCAAGCTGAAAAGCAGTTACAAGAGTTGGGTGATAAGGTTGCTGCTGCTGATAAGACTAAGGTTGAGGGTTTGGTGAAGGAAGTTAAAGAGGCTGTTGCTAAGGAAGATGATGCTCAAATTCAGAAGTTAATGCCAGAACTGCAACAAGCCCTGTTTGCTATTGGTAGTAATATCTATCAACAAGCTGGTGGTGATGCTGGCGCTACTGGTGCTGAATCTCCTGGTGGTGGTTCTGCTCCCTCCGGTGATGATGTCATTGATGCTGATTTCACCGAAAGCAAGTAGTAATTAATTCTGATAACGGGCGGGGGTTATCCGCCCTAGGGGAATAATACCCATTTAGCACAATGACTGAATGGGTATTTCTGATGGCAGTTAAATTTTTTATGATAAGATAGTTCTTCCTTATCAACTTTATCATAACAAATTTAAAATCAAATGTCAAGCCCTTCGATCTCTTTATTGGCGTTTTTTTTAAGCAAAAGCTGCGGTGATTTTTAATAAAACTTCTCGAATTTCCTAATATTGTTCCCCAGTCTAATTACTTATACACCAGTTCCCTGTTCCCTTTTTGCTGATGATGTACTCAATGTCCCGATTTATTGGAGTTATACTTTCTATGCTGTACCTATTGGTGTAATATATCTATATCATGTTAATGGGTTTCTTGGCTGCCAACTAACTTAAATTTCAGACTTTGGATATAGAAATATATGCTACAAGTTATTTATTCTGACGAATTTTTAGATCACAAAACGGGAATCTACCACCCTGAAAAACCAGCTAGATTGACTGCTATAGTTGACGCTTTAAAATCTGGGAATTTTGTAAAAAAAATTACCTGGAAATTACCTACACCTGTATTATTAAAACCATCGTTAATGTCTTGGATAGAAAATGTTCATTCGACAACCTATATTAACAAAGTTAAAGATATCGCTGTCTCTGGTGGGGGTTATTTAGATAGAGATACTCCCGTTTCTCCCCGCAGTTATGATGTAGCGTTATTAGCGGTTAGTGCTTGGTTAGATGGAATTGATATTATTCTTAATACAGATGATTCAGCTTTTATATTAGCGCGTCCACCAGGACATCATGCGGTAAGTGATACGGGTATGGGCTTTTGTTTATTTTCTAACGCGGCAATTGCTGCTTTATATGCTTTACAGCAACCCACGGTTAAGCGCGTTGCTATTCTAGATTGGGATGTACATCACGGAAATGGTACGGAAGCAATAGTCGAAACTCACCCAGAAATTGCTTATATTTCTCTTCACCAATATCCAGCTTACCCAGGTACAGGGGATGCTTCTCAACAAGGTTTACACAATAATGTGTTAAATTTACCTATTGATCCTGGTAGTGATATTACTGTCTATCAATCTCTGTGGGAAGGGAGAATTATCCCATTTTTAACCAATTTTCAGCCAGATTTATTGATTATTAGTGCTGGTTATGATGCTAATACTAATGATCCTTTGGCTGGTATTAATTTACAACCAAAAGATTTTGGTTTATTTACAGAATACTGTTTAAGTATAACCAGAAAAATCATGTTTGGTTTAGAAGGTGGTTATGATTTACCAAGTCTTGCGGAATCGGTAGTTGCTACAATTCAAGCTTGTATAGGTGAGTCTGGTTGAACGATTTACTAATTAGAAAAATTCAGAATCTTGTTTTTTGCTAATTTTATATTTTTCAGTATTGTACTTAACCGAATCTAGTTAAAATTTAGCAAATATTTGGGAATAAAACTTTGTCATTGTGTCATGAAAGGGCTAAAGTTTTGTTAAGATCTGATTACAGGAATTCAGTCACCTGGCGTGAAGAAAAATTAGAAAGTACCAGTATCTGTATACAGTTCAGAAGGTGAACAAATGACCACCTATATTTTTTTTGACCAAGCCCTCAAGATGCTTACGATTGCTTTTTTAGCATCAACAATCATGCTAATCGCCGCTTCGAGTATAGGGTTAGCAGTGATTGAAACTATTGAAAAAACAGGAGACAGCTAAAACTACGCTTCCCAGTGGGGACAGGGGTGAAAATAACAGTATGGCTGAAATTTCATCTACAACCTGTCTCTACTCTATCAAAGAGGGCTAGAAGTTCAGGAGTATGGCTAACGCCACGCTTGGCTATCAGGAGGATTTAGAAGTAATATCAAGTCTGGAAAATTGAACAATTTTTGATGCTATGATCATATTTTTATTGCGCCTCATTTACCTTTTATATAGATAAAAGTTTTGACGTGTAGGGTTGTTGGTTTATTAAGCAAACCCTATATAGAAACTAAACGACGTAAAGATTCAGCCCGACGTTTAGCAACGGTGTTATTAGGTGATAATTTAAGTGTTGCTTCATACATTTCTAAAGCTTGAGCATTCAATTTTTTCTTCTCATAAGCGTGTCCGAGATTATTTAGGGCTGATACATAATCTGGTTTTAATTTGATAGCTTCTTTATAATGACGAATTGCTAAGTCATATTGCTCTTGAGCAAAGTAAACATATCCTAAGCCGTTATAAATAGGAGCGATAGATTCTTCTCCTTCTTCTTCTGCTGCTTTTAGAGATTTTTGAAATAGGGGTATCGCTTGGCTAAATACTTTTTTTTCTGAATAGATACTAGCTAATTCATAATATTCTTGAGCCGTACCTTTTTCTTTAGTTAATTTGTTTTTCAATTTATTTAAGGAGCTTTCAAGTTTCCGGGTTTTGAATACTTGACGAAAAACACTCACACCTGCAAATGCAAGTAAACCAACAAAAATTGACAAATAAATGATGACTAAATTGCTATCCATTTTCTACAAATACAAATTATTAAAATACCTTATCTATTGTCAATTGTCTGTTGTTAGTTGTCAATTGTCATTGCTCTTAACTATTACCTAAATCCCCAATATTCTATCCTTTGCTTCAGCCAATCTGTAACCGTATAACGGGCGATCGCTTCATTTACATTACGTCTTAATTCATCATACTGCAACCCTTTAGGCATGACTACAGATAAAGGTTCTGCTGATAATTTAGTTGGCAATATGTGATATTCAGGATGTTCTTGTACCCAACCACTAAGAACGCTGACATCCGCTGCAAAACCATCTACTTGATTACTTGCCGTTTTTTCCCATCCTTGTTCATAAGAATTTACACTGATTAATTTAGCAGAGGGTATAAAGTATTTCAAATAGCTAATTGTGCTAGAGTGGTTGAGAACAGCTATTTTCCGGTTATTTACATCTTTTAACCCTTGAATAGATGTATTTTTTGTGACGATAGCTGCACCATCATAATAATAGGGAACACTGAAGCTAACAATCCGGGAACGCGATTCTGTGGCTGTGACTCTAGCAATCGCTAAATCAACTTGCTGATTAAATACTACAGGTAAGCGATCGCTATTAGCTACCAATTGGAATTTTACAGCATCAGCTTTGCCTAATAAATCACTGGCCAAACCCTTAGCTAAATCAATCTCTAACCCTTGTAGATTGCCCTTAGAGTCCCTAAAAGCCAAAGGGCGAAGATTATCCTTAACTGCCACATTTAAGTAGCCTCGTTGCTGAATTTCCGCCATTGTTGCGGCTGATACAGTTAAGTTCCCTCCGGGAAAAAATAGACAAAAAATCAAAAGTAGGGTAGCGGATAATACCAGATGTAACTTATTCATAATCGCTCTGCGTTGTACTCCAATTAAAAAGGCTAAAAAGCCCCTTGATTTTTAATTTTCAATTCTCCGAAGCGGCAACTTGTTACATCCGTTATTCATCCGTTGCCACCTTTATCCGTTAACCGATTGTGCCAATTCTGCAATTTTAGCAAAACTTGTCGGATCAAGAATTGCCAATTGTGCCAACATTTTGCGGTTTAGTTCCACATTGGCCTTTTTCAAATTGCCAATTAAACGGCTGTAGCTTAAACCGTGTTGTCTAGAAGCTGCATTAATCCGTGCTATCCACAGACGGCGAAAATCACGCTTTTTCTTTTTGCGATCGCGGTAAGCACTTCTTAGCGCCTTCATTACCTGTTGGTTAGCGGTTCTAAACAAAGTGGAATGAGAACCACGAAAGCCTTTAGCTAATTTGAGAATTTTATTGCGGCGTTTACGAGCTACATTACCGCGTTTTACCCGAGTCATATCTTATTACCTGTGATCTTTTACAAATATGGAAGCATTAAGCGTACGTTAGGTTCGTCTCGTTCATGAACAACTGCCATTTTTGACATATCGTTCTTTTTACTAGAGGATTTATGCTCTAATAAGTGGTTTTTGAAAGGTTTACGGCGGACGATTTTACCGCTACCGGTGGCGCGGAATCTCTTGGCCGCAGCCTTGCGAGTCTTTAATTTAGGCATGGGATGGCTTTAATTCAACACAATCTACAATTATATACCTTATTGACAAGATCGGCAAGGATTCCCAGGACATAACCATTATATTCAAAAGATTTTACTTCAGGACTTGACAAGGCGAAAATTTTAGTTTACACTAATGTTAAGGGTGGAAATCTGTCCGCGCATATATAGTAAATTTTTCAACTATTAACATCATTATTTTCATTCATCTTCCAAAAATTCAACCAAAATCCAGTATATTATTATCATTCCTTAAATTCTGGATATCCTGATTCTGATAATTAAACGCGGATGAACGCTGATGAACGCTGATGTTATACTAGTTTTTAATTCTCTGCTATCGTGTAAATCCTAATTCAGACAATATGCAAGCCTGGACACCTAGCACCCCGCTACAGAACGGACAGTATATCATTAAAAAGGTCATCGGTGGCGGTGGCTTTGGTGAAACTTATTTAGCAGAAGATACAGAAGAAAACAGGTTGGTTGTGATCAAAACCCTCAACCGGGAACAACGAGAAAAACCCGACTTTGCGGAAATACAAAAGAGGTTTAGAAAGGAAGCCTTAGATTTATCAAAATGCTATCATCCCCATATTGTCCAAGTTTACGACAATTTTCCCGAAGATGGACTTTGGGCGATCGTTATGGAACACATTGACGGGGATGATTTAGCAGCTTATGTGGAAAACTACACTGCTGAAAATGGTTACTTGTCAGAAACAGAAGCTTTGCGCTACATTGACCAAATCGGACAAGCTTTAGAATGTGTTCATGAACGGAAACTTTTACACCGAGATGTGAAACCCAATAATATTTTGTTGCGACGGGAAAGCAAAGAAGCAGTATTAATTGATTTTGGGTTAGCGCGGGAATTTCAACCTGGTAAAATCAAAAGTATGACAGCAACGAAAACGGAAGGTTATGCACCGATAGAACAATATGAACGGCGTGGAGATTTTGGTTATTATACAGATGTTTATGCTTTAGCTGCGACATTATATAGTTTATTAACGAATAGAGTTCCCATTCCTGCTAATTATCGCGCTGAGGAAGATGTCAAGTTATCACCACCGCAAAAATTTAATCAGAATATTAGTGATAAGGTAAATGCTGCTATTCTCAAAGGGATGGAATTAGAACCGGTAAACCGTCCCCAAAGTGTGCGGGAGTTTCGGGAATTATTGGGTTTAATAAATCAAGAAGTACAATTAATATCATCCTGTGGAATGGACTATAGGAAACTGCGTGACTACCTCGCACAAGGGAAATGGCAGGAAGCAGATAGAGAGACAGCGCGGGTCATGTTAGCGGTTGTGAAACAGGAGGAAAATGGTTACTTATCTTCTGAACACATTGATAATTTTCCTTGTGAAGACCTCCTTAGCATTGACCAATTGTGGGTAAAATACAGTAATGGACGGTTTGGGTTTTCTGTCCAAAACAAGATTTATCAAAGTTTGGGTGGAACGAAAGAAGAAGATCAAAAAATTTGGGAAGCTTTTGGTGACGTAGTAGGATGGACAGAAGAGAAAACTTCAGCCTATAAAATTAAGATTAGATCCTTTTTGGATTATAGAAATATTACTTTTAATATAAAAGCACCAATAGGACACCTCCCTTTAGTGAGTGAATGGTTAAATTGGTGGACAGGTTGGGAGGTGGAGGATGTTATGGTTGGAGGATGGATAGGAGGTTTAGGGCGTTGGGATGGTGGTAGTCCGAGTGATTTGTATACGAGGTTGTGTGTCTTTTCTCGCATTGAGACTTGTTATTTTCCCAATACAAAGTCTGAGATTCAAAATTCCAACTTATCACCATTAGATGATATTAAACTAATATCAGCCGTAGGACTAGACTACAGGAAACTGCGTGACTTACTCGCACAAGGGAAATGGAACGAAGCAGACGCGGAAACAGCAAGGGTAATGCTAGTGGTTGCGAAACGGGAAAAAGAAGGTTGGTTAGATGATGAGAGTATTGATAATTTTCCCTGTGAAGACCTCCGCACCATTGACCAGTTGTGGGTAAAATACAGTGATGGTAAATTTGGTTTTTCTGTTCAAAAAAGGATTTATCAAGGTTTTGGGGGAACGAGAGAATTTAACTCTGAAATCTGGGATCAGTTCGGCGACAAGGTAGGATGGAGAAAAGGAGGTTCGGGTTACGGTACGTGGTGGTACTACAAAGATGCTACTTTTGATTTAAAAGCACCAGAAGGTCACCTCCCAAGCAGTAGGTGGTTGGGTCATATTAATTGGTGGTCTGTGCTGGTGTCTTCTCTCGCGTCGAGACTTGTAAACTGTAACATTTAAGAGTTACAGAAAATTATTAAATCTGAATCAGGATATCCAGGATTTAAGGATTTACAGGATGTTAGTTTGCATCTAAAGATCCCCGACTTCTGCGATAATTAATGTGATAAATGAGAAGATTGTTAAAAGTTGTCGGGAATCTGAAATTCTCAATTGTCTGAATCAGGACACCCTTCGGGAAGTCAAAAGTCAAAAGTCAAAAACAAGAAATTAGTTATTTTTATCTTTCCTTTAGTTGTGACAACACGCCCTTTGGGAAGTCAAAAGTCAAAAGTCAAAAACAAGAAATTAATTATTTTTCATCTTTCCTTTAGTTGTGACAACACGCCCTTTGGGAAGTCAAAAGTCAAAAGTCAAAAGTCAAAAAGATAAGAAATTAATTACTTTTCATTCTTTCTTTTGTAGTTACAATTGATTTACCAATAATTCTCATCAACTGTTCACATTCATCAACCATATCTGCTATTTTTTCACTAGGAACAATTTCCGATTTCACTAACAACTTTAACCAATACTTTGTTTCTCTTGCTTCTTTCAGTGCAATAGATTGTTTACTAACAAAATACTTAAAAATCTTGAAATTTTGACTTTTGACTTTTGACTTTTGACTTTTGACTTCCCGAAGGGTTGGAGTTCCCGGTTGTTTATCCAGATAAGAACACAACTTTGTAATTCTGACAGCAAATTCAAAAGTTCTTTCATTTATGGGTGTATGATTATTCATATAAAACAGAATTTTAAACTTTTAATTAAGCATACTTAATTTTTGACTTTTGACTTTTGACTTCCCGAAGGGCTGGTTCTTTCATTTATGGGTGCATAATTCATGATAATCAAAAATTAAAACCTTTAATGAATAATACATCAATTATGTTTGACTTTTGACTTCCCGAAGGGCTGTCATCAAAATTTTAAACTTTTAATTAAGCATACTTAATTTTTGACTTTTGACTTCCCGAAGGGTGTCCTGATTCTGACAAATAAATAAACCTACTTGTCTATCTCAGATTTTAACCATGTTTCCAAATCATTAATATCCGTAAAATCTAATAATGCTTCTCCTAGCTTTTCCAGTTGTTCTATATTCAAACTGTTTATATTTTCGATGTAAATATCTTTTAACTTTCCAAATTTCTTCGATAATTGACGTATCAATAAAATCATCTCACCATTCTGCTTACCTTCTTCTCTACCTTCCTGTCTACCTTCCTGCTTTGCTTCTTGATATACCCTTGTTTGCTTAATATCACTCACTAAAAACATTGCTTCTATCTCCTGACGGCTTAATTGTGAAAATTTGGACAATAAAACAGTCTCCAACAATTCTATAATACCTTGTTTTTCTCTGTCATTCTCAACTTCTGTCTTAGTTCTGTCCAAGAGAGTTTTCACTAATTCCGGTGCTTGTGCTTCCTTACTGACAATTAACTCAATTAACCCCATACCAATTGAACCCGGTGGTAATTCATCTAAATAAATTCGTTTAATTCTCCCACTATTAATCAATTCCTGTTGATAAGTAGTTAATTCTCCCACATCTAAACTCCGTTTCGCAAATAAAGCTACTGCTTGCCAATCTTGTACAGGTTTAAATTGATTAAGATAAATGTTGATTTCTGCTATCAATTCCCAGTAAAAATCTGGTTTTTGTTGAAATTGCACTTCCACAAAATAGATGGGTTTTTCTACACTATCTGCCATAAAAATCCCATCAAATCGAAATGCTTTTTCTTTCACTTCCACAGAGGTAAATTTATAATCTCTGGCATTTTCTGTAGGTTCTCCCAGAATTTCAAATAATAGGGTGTGAAAAGTGAGGAAGATTTGATAAAATATTGTGTCTGTGTGCATTATTCCTGATTTTGAAATTTCTTAATTACTTATTTATCTGCTGATTTTAACCATCTTTCCCAGCTCTACATCTACTGTAATTGCATCTTAATTGTAAAATACAAGATAACGTTTTCGTATTTTGGTTATGAGGACAAATTTTATTTTCTTATTTCCCTGCTTGGAGGGATTTATTTAGGAAATAATTATCTTGATAAATAAAAACTCTATATATATGGGCGCACACTTTCCCACTCATATCATAAGTATAACCGAAACTCGAAATACTGTCAACCCCCCTAGCTGAAATTACCAAAACTCGTTACATTATTGATAAAATTCTCAATAATAATGAGAATAAACCCCCAATAATTGAGAATGTTCTTTTTTGTCAAAATCCCATACAAATAACTTATATATTGACATAAGAAAACCCAATATCATGAAAATTTAATTGTCTGGATTTGTTGGGTTACGTTATCACTTAGCCCAAACTACAGAGTATAATATTTACCACGTGATTTTGTTGGTGAACTGTGGACTTGTGTGCTAAGAAATGATGCTGTCCCCATTCGTCAACGTGATAGTAGTATTCCTAAAAAGTTAGCAGAAGTGATAGATTTAGCTTTAACAGAAAAGCCAAAAATTTATTTTCAAACAGCCGCAGAATTTAAAGCAGCGTTGTTAAAATGTGTTTGATGCTTCTTAAATTTTAGTAATTTGAGGATCTAAAACAATGCGTGTACCAGTGATATCTACATGATAGGTCCAGAATTGACTTTTAACCTTAACAATTACTTCCCAACCTGAAATAGGATCAAAAATTTGAGTGCAGACTTCACCAAAATTAAACACGCAGGAATTACTAAAAGTTTTCTGAATTGACTGGGTAATTTTTAGAGAATTTACTGCTAAACCAGAACGTTTAGAAGCATTACTCAAAACCGCATTAGCAATTTTTTTTGGTAATTGATTACTGCTAATTTTCGGATCTAGAAGAATTTGTGAACCGGATTTATTAACATGATAAGTCCAAGATTGTTTTTGCACTTGGACAATTACAATCCAACCGGGAATAGGATTATATTCCCTTGTGCAAACTTCCCCAAATTGAAAATTACAGGGATTGCTAAAAATAGTAGATGTAACTTGAGTAATTTGCAAATTAGAAACTTTCACCCCAGAAACTCTAGAAGCATCTCTTAGCACTGCTTGGGAAATAGATTTAGGTAAAGTATTTTGATTTAACTGTAACTGTTCAATATTTTGAGCATTTGCAAATGTATTATTTTCATTTACACCTAAATTACAGACAACAGGTAATAGGTAAAAGGTAATAGGTAAGAGTAATGACAACCGACAAATAAAGTTCATGATCATATAAATTAACAATTGAATGCTGAATTAAATTTAACCTTAAAACTTACCAATAAAAATCTTTCACACTCATTCCTCCGTGTCCTCCGTGGTTCGTTCCAAATTAATTCTTCCCATTGCCAAAAGTGCCGTTCCATAGGCTGCTTCCGTATTAATAGATGAAACAATTGGTACTTTTAAATAACGTTGACGAATAGCAGTCCAAGTAGAATTTACAGCACCACCACCGGATGTATAAATATGAGTTAATGAATCAGCACCGAGATTTTGTAAAAGTTCATATCCTCTAGTTTCTATTCTAGCCATACCTTCTAATAAACCATGGAGAAATTCCTGATTTTGATTTGGACGTGGTTCTAGTTTGGGTAATAGCTGGGGATCATTAACAGGAAAGCGATCGCCCGGTTGCAATAATGGATAATAATCTAACATACTGGCTTGAGTTGGATCAATTTCCGCGCTTAACCTCACCAAATCAACATCACTAAAGAATT